>OKFA01000006.1_pt1 | contig 159645 bp, 153 predicted proteins | sample 1614731 | NCBI WGS metagenome assembly OKFA01 (sample SAMN04436965, study PRJEB24849) | human gut metagenome | biome: human gut; feature: NICU; material: stool | host: Homo sapiens | place: USA: Saint Louis, MO | collected 2010-03-22
ATGGATTTGGAAATGGATTTTCGAAAAATAAATCTCCTTTAGGAAAAAGTGAAGCGCAAAAGTTGTCGCAAGGGATTGATGAGTATGTTAAGAAGAATAAAGTATTAGAGAATAGCGAGCGTCTTAAAAGACTTAAGGAGCTACTTGGAGAATTTTTAGATTCAAGTCCATTCGGCCAAGAGATTGTTCAAGAGTTTTTAGCAGAAAGTAGGGATGGCAGGCTTTATTTAGATGATTATTTCAGCAAAAATAAAGACCTGCTGGTTAAGCAAAAGTCTAAAGAACTAGAGGAAGTTACTCGAGTACAGAAGAGTAAATTAAATAAAGAGATAAGTGATTTAGAAAGGCTAATAACAAATAAAAAAGCAGAATTAGATTCTGAATTAAAAAATGTTGAATATGAAAAGGTCAGGGCTAGAGAAGAACTTGAGAGAATAAAAAAACAGTCTGCTGAAGATGCTCATGACCTTCTCCTTCAAAAACAGCAGGCTTTGACGGAAAAAAATGCTGAGTTAGAAGAAAACATTAAAAATGCAAGCATTAAGCTTGAACAATTCTACTCAATGGAGTCTAGGGTAAATGATTATAATTCTCTGAATGAAGAAATAAATTATCTGAAAAGGCTTAAAGAGGATATTGAAAAAGACAAAGAATCAGCTGAGAAAGCACTTAAACTTAAAAAAGCAACTTTGAACTCTCCACAGCTTCTGGAAAAAACTGTAGAGATACAAACAATACAAAACCTCAAAACTCTCTTGAATGGTGGCAGGGCAAGAGAAAGCACGCCGAAAATATATAAAACAAAGATAAATCCATCAACTATCGAACTGAATAAAGAAAACAGAAAAGAATACATTAATTACTTAGTTGATTCATTTAGCAACGATAATGGAAGGAATTTTTCATTTGATGAAATGGCGAATTTAATTATATGCTTGAATCAATCATTCATGACAATTTTATCAGGCCCTCCGGGAACAGGAAAAACCTCCACGGCTATTAGATTAGCTCAAAATATGGGCTTGACTAATGGTGAGAATACATACAATACTAGTAACTTTATTAATATTCCAGTCGGAAGAGCTTGGGTATCAAGCCGAGACATCTTAGGATTTTATAATTCCTTAAAAGACGTTTACCAGCCAGCCCGTACAGGTCTTTATGAGTTTTTGAAGAGTGATCATAATCCAGATTATTTGAAAATAATTCTACTTGATGAGGCCAACCTGTCTAGCGTCGAACACTATTGGTCAGACTTTCTAGGTATGTGTGATCCCGAAGGAAGAAATAGAAAAATTGATTCTGGCATTCCATCTGAAGACGAAAGATATATTACCGTGGCTGATGGTGTGCGTTTTATAGCAACTATTAACAATGATGCGTCAACTGAACGTTTATCGCCAAGGTTAATCGACCGGGTACCCGTAATAGGTTTAAATCACAACGCAGAATTTAAATCGAACGTTATAAGATCTTTAGCATTTGAAGGCGCTGTGAAAAACGAATGGTTGGAAAGTTGTTTTGATGTGAGCTTATATGAGTCTTCTTTTACGACGGAAGAGGAGAACTTACTTGATGAAATAATAGAAATATTAAAAGCTCCTCTTACCAGAACTACTTCTGTTAGAGTCAGTCAAAGAAAATATAATGCAATGAAGAGGTATTGCTATATTGCTAATGAAATCGAAGGGTTACAAGTTCAGCCTCTAGATTTTGCAATAAATCAGCACGTTTTGCCATTGATTGAGGGGTACGGTGCAGGTTTCAAAGAAAGATTGCACAATCTTGAGCAAAAGCTTGTGGAGTTTGATCTTCATATTTCTAAAGCAACACTTAGAAATATAATAAATAATGGTGATATTTATAGCGAATCTTACTCTTATTTTTAGGATTGTTGATTATGAAAATTAAGGTTTCAATTTTAGGGGGGAAGCGTCAGGGAGATGCTTTTGAACTGAAGTTAATCGATGAAAAAATCAACTCATCATTATTCATTCTTGAAGATGAAGCTATAGAAATAGCCTTTACGAGTGAAAACTATTACGAAAAGATTTCTTTGTTATTATACGAAAATGAAGTGGAACCTACTTTAATCGAACGTGTAGGCGAGCTTTGGACTTACAGATGGCTTCCCAAAAGGCTAGGGCGTTTTTCATATGAATGTTTTTTCCATAATTACTATGGAATAGCCGAATTAGTACTTGAAGCTCAATACGGTGAAAGGACTGAACTTTTTAGTTTTCAATCGATAGAAGTTCTGGCAAAAAAGTTAAATGCAGAGCGAGTTGATAAGATGCTGAACTATATAGCAAAAATCGATAGTAATGCTCTTTGTGCTTTTTTCAGAGTAACTCGGCGGAAAGCAGGTTTCAAAAATGGGGATACTCCTGCTGAAATTTTACTAGAACAAATTGAAAGCATTGTCGAAATAACGACAACCCTGATAAGAAAAATAATACAAAGACCTATTTCTAAATTAACAAGTCGGGAGAAATATGTTTATCCGAGTGACAACACAAATATTGATGATTTGACGCTGTCATGGCTATGTAGCAACACTGATGAGCTATTTGAAACAGATTCATATGAAAGTGCAATTTTGGAGTTTAACGATGAGCTTTATGGGGCGAGAAAGCTTATTGAGCACCAGGCAGTAGAAGATTCTGACGTTTATGAAAATCAAGTTTTGCATGGTTTTGTTATGACTTTAATTCAAACCACTTCTTCTCTTCTTTCAGGCTTCAAAAACCCTGATAAGTATCCAAATAGAATAAATGGAAGCCCTTTAGGGTATGTTAGTTTTTTCTCTCAAATACAAAAATTTCAGAAGAGTATTAATGGGCGAAAAATTTTAAAATGCAAATCAATATTATCAGATTTACATTCTCTTAAAAGGATAATGGCAGAGGTGATGCCTGCAAAAAAAAATATAATCGGAGTGCCCACGTTTACAATGAAAGCCAAAAAGGATCCTTTATACCTTTCTGTTTTCAAAAAGATCGTTGACTGGTACCGATTTGGGAAACCTGATTGGAGTGTTCAAGAAGAGTTATTATCCATACAAAGCATTCCAAAATTGTTTGAATACTATTCTCTTTTCTATATAAGAGAGATATTAGGACAGCATATAGGCTCTAAATCCGCGCCCGAACCAGTTAATGAATCAATATCATTTGTTTTTAATCTTAGAAAAGGGGCTACTCTAAAATTACTATATGAGCCAAAATATTGGATGGCCACCCATCCCATGGCAGACCTAAGAGGTTTGGTTAACAGTGAAGGATGGACAACTTACAATGGTATGGTGACTCATCGTTCTTCCTCAGGGAGATTTTCTAATCGATCTCCCGACTTTGTAATACATATTAGCAATGGGAATGGTATTGACAAGTATCTCATTCTTGATGCGAAGTATACTTCTACTGATAAAGCCTTTTTACATTATTTACCTGAGTTAACGCTTAAATATCTTCATGGACTTCATTCTATTTCAGATGCAAATAGTTCCATCATTGGTTTGATTATTTTAAATCCTGATGAGAAACTACTCATTAGAGATTTCCATAATTCATCATTTGATATTTATTCGGATAGGCCAGCTATGCCATTTTTATTATGCGCTACCATTTCTCCTGGGGAAGAGTATATAAGTAATAATTGTTTCCAACATTCTCTTTTAAAGATGGTAACTCTTATGGAGCAACGTGTTAACACAGAAGGTCAAGGTCGCTACTTAATGAACGTTTTAAGTGCTTAGGGGGATTGTAAAGTTTTAAATTAAATATCTCCTGAAGAATTCTATAGATAAAAATAGTGCGTGAATAGCGGAGAGAGTGAATGAAAGACCAATTAAGATAATTGATAGCGATTATTGTTAACGTCAGCGCAAGTTTGTGGATGTTGCTAACTTGTCATGTATACGTAGTATAAAAAAATAAGATCATCATTTTTACGCTCCCGCTCGGGGGCGTTTTTTATCTTTGAAAAAAGGGATCTGGTTTTTTCTCGAAGTGCACGCTTCCCGCTGTCAGGCTGTTTTTTTACATCTGCTGCTGCGGGAGAACACAGTGACCTGGAAAACAACAGCCGAACAAAACGCCATCATCGAGTGGAAGGGCAATCATCTCGTGGTGAATGCCTTTGCCGGTACAGGTAAAACCTCCACTTTAGTGAGTTACGCTGAAGCCAACCCGGAAAGTAAAATGCTTTACCTCGCCTATAATCGCGCTGTGCGGGATGAGGCTGAACGCAAATTCCCCTATAACGTAGAGTGTAAAACGTCGCATCAGCTTGCATGGGCCCGTTTCGGCAAACATTTCCGTGACCGGCTGACAGCCAGTCTGCGCATTACGGATGTGGCCAGAAAGCTCAATACCCGCCACTGGGCGCTGGCGCGGCTGGCGCTCAGCGGGCTGAACATGTTCCTCTGCAGTGCTGACCCCGAGCCGGGGCTGATACATCTGCCGTCTGAGGATGATCGCCACGGTCTCGATGCCGGTAAAATTCTGGGGGCAATACAAATCCTCTGGTATGAAATGAGCCGTACTGATTCAGTCTTTCCCGTCACGCACGACACCTACCTTAAACTGTTCCAGCTCTCTCATCCTGACCTGTCAAAACGCTGGGACACCATCCTCTTCGACGAGGCACAGGACGCCAATCCGGTGACCAGTGCATTTGTACTGAATCAGCCCTGCCGGGTCATTCTGGTCGGCGACCGTTACCAGCAGATATACCGGTTTCGGGGGGCAGATAATGCACTGAGAGCCCCGCAGCTGGTGCAGGCAGACCGGTTGTGGCTGACAGCGAGTTTTCGGTTTGGCCCTGAGGTCGCGCGGATGGCCAACATCCTGCTTGAACGTGCCGGAGAGGAAAAGCGCGTGACAGGTAACGGGGGGCAGGATGCTGTCGTCAGCAGCCTTCCGGCAGGGGCTGAGCATATTGCTGTACTGAGCCGGACGGTATCCGGCGTGATCGGCAGTGCCCTGACGGCGAGCCTTATGGAGAAAAATGTCTTCTGGGTCGGGGGGATTGAAGGCTACAAAACAGAGGAGCTGGAAAACCTGTACTGGTTCTCCGCCGATATGCCTGAAAAGATGCAGTCCCCGCGCCTCAGCCGGGACTACCGGGATTTTGATGAATACTGCTCAATAGCAAAAGCCACACAGGACGTGGAGATGAACCAGGCCATTCGTCTTCTCGATGACTTTTTCCCACTACCGCAAAAGCTGGCCATCATGCGCCGTCAGGTGGTAACCCATGAGAAAGACGCTCAGGTCACGGTTTCAACCGCACACCGCAGCAAAGGGCTGGAATGGCCGGTGGTAATGCTGAGTGAGGATTTTACTGACATTACCGACCCGCTTCTTTCGCAGGATGAGCGGCAGGATGAGACTAACCTGCTGTACGTGGCTGTCACCCGGGCCAGAAGAACGCTTGTGCTTAACGAACTGATGCGCTGGCTGAGCGATGAAGGCGGGAAAAACCGCGAGACGACGCACGAAAACGTACCGTCCGGAAATGGAGAGAGCGCCGACAGGCACGAAGAAACGGGAAAAACTTCTGAGAGTGAGTAACTGGTTTTTTATGGTGAAGCGCGGGGAGTGTCACAACACTGGGCAGCCCTATACCAGGAGAAAATCATGCGCGACAGAATCAGGACCCTTAGGTTTCTGTTTTCAAAAGGTGAACCGGAACCAGCACATCATGTATCCGCTGTCACACCTGCCGGCTACCACACTCCGCGTACGGTCGATACGCTGTGCTGTAGTCCGTTGAGAAAAACCTGCCTGCAACAAATATGGGAAAACAGCTCACTTCCGGCGGATGTTTATCACCGGTTTTATATAACGCCACTGCATGGCTTACTGGCCAGGGTACAGAATGTGCCGGCAACACAGCAGGGAAGGTGGTCGCAGTCAGACGGCTTCGGGGACCTTACGCTGCAGTTCACAACCTGTGCGGTCAGACTGGCCAAAGGATACATGTTTCCACCCGGAGCTGCGCCAGAAGAGCAGGCAGAGCAAAACGTGATGTGGAATGCAGTCATTTTCTGGTCTGCACTGTTCTGGCATTTGCCGCTCCTGGCGTCTCTGGAGGGTGAGCTGCTTGATGGTAAAAGCTGGCTTCCGGGAATAACCGTTCCGGACTCACCTTATCGATTTCGCTTCCGGGAAGCTGACAACTCCTCAGCTTTTGCAGCGCTGGCAGCAGGACAACTTGTGCCAGCAGAGGCGACAGGATGGCTGGCAGAAAATCCCGAAGCTCTGGGCAATCTTACCGGGGCCTTATGGAACCAGCATCCGGCGATGCCACTTATTAGAAGCTTAATGAAGCAAGCTGCTGAAAAGGTGGAATCGCCTTCGCTGGAGGTATCCGGGGCAAATGAGAAAGTTAACACCCTCATAGAGCCGGCCCTTTCAGTTACGCAAACGCCGTCTGATCAAGAGATTGAATCAGAACCGTCAGTAGAAGCAAAACTTAAAACTGCATCGCCAGAAGTTCCAGATTTGCAGGGTATTCAACTCGCATCTTCTATTGCACCGGTGCCGATGGCTGATGACAGCAATCTCGTCAGCAATGAAAAGGCAGGCGAGATTACGGAATGTGATCCAAACGAAACAGAGAAGGCTGATACAGAGATGCTGCTAAGTCTGTTCAGTGCAATTGCAGAGCCTGATATGACCGGGACTGAAGCATGTGATGAAGAGCCTTCAATCAGTACGAGAGCAGAAAGTGTGCCAGAATTTTCCCCCCTTAATGAACTAAGTCCCGAAGCTGATAAGCCTGAGATAAATCAGACAGTAGCAGAAGACTCTTTCCCTGAACGCGCTGTAGAGGATAACATCCCTTTACACAGCATTAACATTGACGCACAAAAAACAGTGATAAAAAAACAGACTGGCACTGAATTTGTCAGGTGGCTTTCTGAAGGACTTAAGAGCAAGCGAATTGATATTAATCAGCCTGATTCGAGGGCGCATGCAGTTGCAGGGTTCATCTTTCTCAGGGTTCCGGACATATTTTATCTTTACATCAGAGAAAGCGGAGCAGAGCTAAGCAGGGATTCCATACAAATTGAATTTGAGAAGCTGCATATTCACAGGGTGCGCAGGGGAGAGCGTTTTATTAAAGCAAAACTGTACCACTCGCCTGGCAAAGAAGGCACGTTTAAACCTGTAAGTGGATATCTTGTCAAGACTACACACCTTTTCAGAGGGGCGTCTTCCCCTGAAGACAGCGGGCTTCTGTCTTTCCTGTGAAGGAGGGGCAGTCCATGAGGGCCCTTAAGGGCAGCTTGATTTAGAAAAAGGAAATGCTGTATGTCTGACAAAAACCATTATACGACATGGGAAGAATTGCTTGAGGAGTACTTCTTCGCCCGAAACCTGCGAGCTGCAACAGAATGGAGCTACGCAAAGGTTGTAAAGGGATTCCTGAAATTTACGGGGGCAGACATAACCCCATCAATGGTTACACATCATGAAGTACTCAGATGGCGGCGACATGTACTCAGAGAAAAGCAACAATCGGCGCAGACCTGGAACAATAAAATTGCACATCTCAGGGCCCTCTATAACTATGCTATGGAAAGTGGTTTATTGCCTGCGGGCAAAAACCCTTTTAACAATTGCACTGTACAGCGGGACAGAAAGAAAAAGCGGACTTTAAACCGCTCTCAGCTAACCCGCCTTTATCTGATAATGCAGCAGGCTGAAATTGAATCCAACCGGAAAATTTTCGCACGTGGCGGTCGGAGTGCGCTTTACCCGGCCTGGTTCTGGATAACCGTCCTGGATACGCTCAGATATACGGGAATGAGGCAAAATCAACTGCTGCATATTCAGCTCAGGGACGTCAATCTGACAGAAGGTTATATAGATCTGCGCCTTGAGGGGAGTAAAACGCACAGGGAATGGCGCGTTCCCGTTGTTAAGCAGCTGCGTTTGCGGCTACAGCTTCTTCTTACACGGGCAACGGAGGCTGGAGCCGGGCCAAAAGATAACCTCTTCGATGTCAGTTTTTACATTGCCGGGAAAAAGGCAAAATTTGATAGGAATGATGTGACAGTGATGCATCAAAAGATCCGCTCCTTTTTTCGCCGTCTGTCAAAGGAATGTGGTTTTGCCGTTTCGCCGCACCGTTTCAGACATACCCTGGCTACAGAACTGATGAAAGCACCGGAAAGGAATCTTCAGTTGGTTAAAGATTTACTGGGTCATCGTAGCGTAAGCACAACAATGGAATATGTGGAACTCAATATGGACATTGTGGGAAAAACACTGGAAGAAGAATTGTCGCTGCACACAGATCTCTGTGTAGAAAGGGAATTACAACTATTGACACAAAACTGATTGACTGGGATTATTGCCAGTGATCGAGAACAGGGAGCCTGCGGACACAGGCTCCCTGACTTGAGGGACTGATTCAGAAACGTTAACCAGTGCAGATACGCCTACACCGGAGGACATTCCGTAATGACCGGCCCCTGTATTAACCGCCCGTTAAGGTTCTCATCTCTTAACCAGCGTGCTTTGATGCAAAATTAGTGGTGCCCGGACTCGGAATCGAACCAAGGACACGGGGATTTTCAATCCCTGTGACAAAATGTTAAATTCCATAGAAGAATGATCGGTATTTGTTGAATCGCATCCTGATTAATTTTCAGGTGCTAAAATGCATTTACAATCAATCGATTATCCAACGTTGGGTGTTAAGCCTCGTATTATACCTGTTGTTTCCACTAAGGGTGGCGAGGGTAAGTCTACTCAGTCAGCTAATCTTGCAGGATTTCTGGCCGATGCAGGTATCAAAACACTTCTGATTGATGGCGACCATGCTCAGCCAACGGCCAGCAGTATATTCCCGCTTGAATATGAAGCCCCTGGTGGTTTGTACGAACTGTTGATGCAGACAGTTGATCTCTCAAATCCCGATAATCTGATCTCCCGTACGTCGATCAATAATCTGGACATTATCGTTTCCAACGATCCTCGTAATTTTCTCCCAACTGCAATGCTGAATGCGCCTGATGGGCGAGTTCGCCTCCGAAATGCTCTTTCACATCCCCTTTTTAATTCATATGGCGTGATTATTGTCGATTCACAAGGCTCACGGTCAGTGATGTCTGAGTTAATTATCCTGGCCTCCACCGGAACCATGGTGGGTATTGCCAAACCGATTCTTCCTGATGTCAGGGAGTTCATGCGCGGAACAGTCGCGCTGATGGAAGAATTGCTGCCTTATTGTGCGTTTGGCATTCAGCTTCCAGTCACAAAATTGCTCATCAACTGTATGGAATACGACAATCTGTCTGTTGAGACCCTCGCTGAAGTCAAAGCGATCGTTGAAGATAAACGCTACAGCGCCCATGCAGACAAAATTCATATCGACCTGCTGGAGACATGTATCTATGACCTGACTGTCTATGTCCTTGGGCATGTTAAGGGCGTACCGGTACATCGTCTTGAAAAAAATACCCGGCGTAAAAGCGACTCAGCGTTTACGTCAATGTATCAATTGGCTTGTGAACTTTTCCCAGAGTGGAAAACGAATTTTGATGCGTTAGCTAATGCGGGGGGCGAGGAATGACCTCTAATAACCGCAGAAATGTTTCGGGGCTGTTTTCTCAGGATGCTGAGCAGAGCGTCATTGGTGGCCTGATGCTGGATAACGACTGCTGGGATGAAGTGGCGCTCCGTCTCGATTCCGATGATTTTTATTTCAAGGTTCACCAGGTCATCTTTCATGAAATGACGCGTCTGGTTGCAGCAGGGCGTCCGATTGACCTGATCACACTTGCTGAGAGCATTGAAAACCGTGGTAAGGATGCGCTTGAGCAACTTGGCGGATTCGCCTATCTGGCCGAACTTTCAAAAAATACTCCGAGTGCGGCCAATATCGTCGCTTACTGTGACATTGTTGCCAGGTACAGCCAGGGGCGACAGTTGGTCGCCATTGGTGCTGAGATAACCGAAACTGTTAAGGCATCCGGTGCTGATATCGGGGCGGTGATGGAAACCGCAGAGCAAAAAATTACCCGGCTGGCAGAACGTTCAGAACCACAGCAGGCCGTGACGCTGCTTGACGGCATGGAAAAACTCCTTACAGAGCTGGAACGTCGTTGCAATGTGCCTGATGGTATTACTGGTACGCCTACGGGATTTGAAGATTTTGATGCCATGACCAGCGGGCTGCAGGCAGCTGACCTGATACTTATAGCAGCAAGGCCTTCAATGGGGAAAACTGCCTTTCTGATCAGCCTGATTTTGAATTCACTTCTGAAAAAAGCCGATACACATGCGCAGTTTTACAGCCTTGAGCAGCCCACCGAGCAGATCCTCATGCGTATGGTCGCTTCACTTGGCAGTGTAGATCTAACACATTTAAAAAATGGCCAGATGGATGATGAGGAATGGGCGCGCGTTTCAAACGCGTCTTCACTATTGATGGGTGACCTTAAAGACCGCCTCATCATAGATGACACAGGCTCATTGACCCCCGCCATGCTCAGAATTCGCGCCCGTCGTAACGCCCGCCGTTATGGTCACCCTTCAGTCATCGGTCTTGATTACCTGCAACTGATGCGTTGTCCGGATCAGGAGAACCGCACACAGGAAATTGCTGAAATCTCGCGGTCACTCAAAGCGCTGGCGAAAGAAATGGGTTGTCCGGTTGTTGCCCTTTCGCAGTTGAATCGTCAACTAGAGAGTCGTGCTGATAAACGGCCGAACAATGGCGATCTTCGTGATTCCGGTGCACTGGAACAGGATGCTGATGTTATTGTCTTTATCTATCGTGATGAGGTCTATCACGAAAACACTGAAGACAAGGGGGTTGCTGAAATTATTGTCAGCAAACAGCGTCAGGGACCGATTGGTACGATCCGACTGCAATACGAAGGCCGTTATACGCGTTTTTCTGCTAACCCTGGTCATACCGGGAGGTTTGCATGAGCAACGTCCGTAGTCTTAACCTTGGCGACGCCATGTTGCAGCGTGGAAAATCACCGGCTCAGGCTGCTGATAATAATACTCCCACCGTTACCCAGCCAGTAAATGAAATGGCAATGGTTCTTACCCTTGACCAGCTTCGCCCGAATCCGGATAACCCGCGCAAAGGACGCAATCCTCGTTTTGAGGAAATTAAAGCTTCCGTCCGTGCACGAGGATTGGATTCGATTCCAAAAGTGACCCGTGATCCGGATGGTGATGATGTTTATATCTTTAGTGACGGGGGAAATACCCGGTATCAGATACTCTGCGATCTCTGGCAAGAGACTGGTGATGAACGTTTTTATCGCGTTCACACGATCTTCAAACCCTGGCCTGGACGTCTAAAATGTCTGGTTGGTCACCTGGCTGAGAATGAGGTCAGGGGAGATCTTACCTATATAGAAAAGGCATTCGGTGTTCATAAAGCGCGGGTAATTTATGAAGAGCAACTGGGCCGGAGTGTTACCTTACGAGAACTTTCGGATCTGTTGGGTAAGGAAGGTTATCCTATTGATAACTCCAGCGTAAGCCGGATGGAAGATACGCTTAATTACCTTTATCCACATATGCCCCAGTTGCTTGAGAGTGGCATGAGCCGTGGTCAGGCAACACCACTCCTGAGCCTTCGTTCTTCAGCTATGAAGGTCTGGAAATCTTTCAGCGGTGACGTAAACCCAGAATGTTCTCTTGATGATGTGTTTGGTGCAGTTTGCCGGTGTTTTGATGAACCTGAAAGCTATGCCCTTGATATTTTCAGGGATGAGTTTATCGGTCAACTGGTTAAGGCTCTTCCCCATCCAAGCCTGAATTATGACCGCTGGTTAATTGAACTTGATCCTCGTGAACAAAAACGCAGGGAACAGTTTGGCGAGCCGCCTCCACTGCCAGCACCTACACCTGCGTCTGAACAGTCAGGTGGTCGGGAACGCACATCACCACCAATTACGACTCTGCCAGCAGATACTTCATCCCAGCCCCCTGTTACTGGTCTGCGTAGCGGTACGCTGACTACTCCAGGGCGTCCGGAAGCTGTACCAGAACTTCAGGACAATACTGCACTTCCCGGCGGTATGTCTGTTGGAAGTGAGCCGCGTCGTGAAGTTCAGAATGACCTGTTTGGCGGAAATCCTGTGATTACCGGTCAGACAGAGAATCCTGATAACGATGGAGAGTGGCAATTTAAGTCAGATGTTAATGCCAACTCGCTCGTTTCTGCTTTTGGCGAACAGGATGAAACTTCCACACCTTCAGTTAGCTCAGTGGCCTTCGCCGCAACCGGGTTGGAACCGGTCAATGATATCTGGCACATCTCCGCTTTACAGGACGACATCGAGCACCTGCAGGATATGGCTTATCGGCTTACTTTCGAAATTGCCGAAGCGATGGGCTGCGCGGACTGTGTTCGGGAGGATAAAGACCATCATTCAGCTGGTTTCTCCATTTCAGAGAACGCCAGTGAGTTTACTCTTTTCCTCGCCGGGCTATCAGGTTCACTGCCTAACAAACAGTTCAATATGTTCATGTTCTGCCTGAATTTTTTTGGCTCTCAGGAACCTGCAGATACTGCCGTTTTCGATGATGTCACTGTTGTAAAAACAATGCGCCTTATCCGCGTTATACGGCGTCTGCGTGAGCTGCAGCGTCTGGTTGTGAAGGGAGGGGAAAATGTCTGAGGACCTGAATGATGAAATGGCTCAGGCCAGTACCGCTATTTTCACCCAGCGCGGCATCGATGCTGTCAGGGCAAAAGTGCACTCGTTACGCCCGTCAAAAGAAATCTGTGAGTGCTGCGGCGCGGACATTCCCGCTGCCCGTCAGCTGGCAGTGCCGGGCGTAGAGTTGTGTGCCGCTTGTCAGGATGTGAAGGAGAAGCAGGATGTTCACCGTGCTGCCGGCTGCAGGGGGCTACACCATGTCTGAAAATACAAAAGTGATTGCACGTATCCGGCGACTGATGGCGCTGGGTACCCGGAACAGTAATCCACACGAGGCGGCCCGTGCAGTGGCTCTGGCTCAACGGCTGATGCAGCGTCATGGCCTGACCCCTGACATGCTTTCTCTTCATGATATCCAGGAATCCGTCTGTCAGAACCTGACCAGTAATGCTGAAAAAGTGCCAGCCTGGCTAAGTTCACTCGCAACAGTGGTATGCATGGCCACGGGCTGCCGTTGCTGGTTTGGCTGGCATATTCACACTAGTTGCAGTGGTGTAAAAAGCGTCCGCCGATCTCTGCACTTTTATGGTTTCAGCGGGAGAGCCGAAGTTGCGCTCTATATCTATACCGTTTTACAGCGGCAACTTCGTGCAGACACTGACGGTCAGATTGCCGGATACCGGAAGCGCCGTATTCTTAAGAACACGCTTCGTCGCAGAGCCGATCAGTTTCGTGAAGGGTGGGTATCTGGCGTCTGGCAGGTACTGCAGTCATTTGCGCCTTCAGAATGTGAGAATTCCATGCTTCAGCGCTGGCTTGCCCAGCGTCACACCGGCGACACCTTGGGGACTGTAAACGTCAGGGCGGCCGGTAAATGCCGTGGCGACAGAGCAGCACGCGTAGCGGGCTGGCTCGCGGGGCGGGATACTGAAGTTCATCAAGGCCTGACTGGTGCGAAGGCTCAACAGCAGATTACGGCGGGAGGCTGTACACATGAGTAACATTATTTTATGGAGTGCCTGCCTGTCGGGCTGGCTTTTTGATGTTCTGCTTGTTGCCGATCAGATGATATCAGGAGGGGCCCTATGAGCCAGCACAACCTTTCACAGGCCACCACGGCCATCCTTTCATCACTGCTGATGGATGTTAAAAACGGCAATATCCGCCGCTGTGAGTCGCTGGGAATGTCACTCGAGGAGATACGCGCACTGAGTCAGCTGAGCCTTGATGAGCTGCATTATTTGAGCCAGTCACACGTTTCTGTGCTTGATGTTAGCCTGAATCACGAAAATTTTTGGCTGATGCTCAACCAGGCACGTAATGAGCAGAAACGAATGCTGATGATAGACCGGGCGCTTGAGCTTGGCGGTTCAATGGAACTGATTGATAAATACTTCGGCCTGTCTCCATCAGAGGTTAGCGCACGGCGTCGTCTGATGGGGATAGAGTCTCGCCAGGGCCGCACACAGTCTCTGACGGAGCCACAGGATTCGGCACTATGGATCGAGTGGAAGGCTGCCGGGCTATCATCCCCGGACTCTCATCAGGCTCTGGAAGCGATGATGCTTGCCGCTGAGCAGCATGGCCTGTCACTGACCGCAGTCTGGAGCAGGGTCTGCCAGTGGTGCCGGGAGACAACTCCATCCCGCAAGAGTGAATCACAACAGCGCAAGGAAGCATGATGCAGATGACCGACTTTTCTTCACGTCAGTACGTTTCCCCCTCGGTTCGTCGCAGGGCGCAACGGCTGTTCAGCGCAGTGTGCTGCGGTGAGAAGGTGTTCCGTCGGTTGACGATGAACGGCTATCTCAAGATAGATGTTGGGCCGTTCTGGCGCATCCTCAGTAAGGATGGAGGTAAACACTGGTGGCTGATGGATCATGAGACCTATAACCGTGAAATACGGCGGTAACGGAATGCCGCTGCTGACCGTACAGTGCCGGGTTTATCCCGGCATTGTGCTGTCTCAGGTTGAAGAGGAGAGCAGAAAATGACCATTCCGGCAGACAGCATAGTTGCTCATACACTGTCCAGGATGCAGCGTAGTCTCGAACGGCGTACAGACACTGGTGATGTCGGTCAGGAGCGCAGCGGGCTTCTTTTTATGGGAAATGTACATGATGCGTTTCCCCGACAGCTGTTTCTGGATACCCGTCTTTCGCCACTGGATAAAACCGCCTGGGTGATGATCCGGTTGTATGCACAGCAGAATGAAGGTGCTGTTTTCCCGACTTATGATGAGCTCCAGGTTCAACTGGCGTCGGCACATTCAGAGAAGGCCTCCAGAGATACGGTCAGCCGCGTTCTGCTGATGCTGCGTCTTACAGGCTGGCTCAGCCTGTGTAAGCGTGTTCGCGACGACCATGGTCGTGTGCGAGGCAATATCTATGCACAGCATGATGAGCCGCTGGGCTACCGTGATGCTGAGACTTTTGATCCGGGCTGGCTGACCCTTGTTGAAGAGAGTTGCCTGAGCAGGAATAAAGCCGTCCGTATGACGGCGCTGGCTGTAGTCAATGACATCCTTCATGATCCGGGAATGCGCCACCGTCACAGCCGCCTGGCCATTATTGAGAGCCGACTAAGTGCACCTGCCACACCAGAACAAATGGCTCGTCAGCGACAGGCTGTGCAATCGAGTCCGAAATCAGGACTCAGTAAAAAACGCATAAAAAACAGCCCGAATTCACTGAGTCCGGAAAACGGACTCAGTTCCCTTAAACCTGATAATTCACAGAGTCCGGAAAATGGACTCAGTAAAAAATCAAGGAGTTACGCCGGAGTCCGAAATTCGGACTGTAACGTACGTTCTTTCACACACAGTGTGAATAAAAAAACGTACGTACCGTGTGGTGAGCAATTCCTGCCAGATGATTTTCTGAACGCTCTGAACAGTGAAGACAGGCAGATGCTGAGTACGCAGATGGCTTCGCTTCCGGAGACAATGGCAAAAGCCCTTGCTGACATGCTGCGTGAACAACAGGCCCTTGGAAGGCTCAACAATCCGGTGGGCTGGATGTTCTCTATGCTTCGCAGGGCGCGAAGTGGTGAGCTGAAAATTTCAGAGGATACGGCGACTGCCAGTTCTGGTGGAACAATTTCCCGCCCGGTTGAATCACGTACTGTACCCACAGCCGACGTCCCTGTTCAACCTGCGAAACGCCCGTCTCAGGGGCAGGTAAGGGCGATGATTGCGGCTATTCGGCAACAGGTCCAGAAATGATTATGGCATCAAAAATCTGTTTTTGATTAAAAAGTGAGCTTGCTGCGGGGCGCAGCAAGTACAAAAAATGAGCAGAACTACTGGGCGCAATAGTGGTTAAAAAATGACCTTGTTGCGGGGCGCAACAAGTACAAAAAAGAATCATGTTTCGATGTGTTGTGGTTGAGGTCTTGCGGGAAAGTATTGCAGCTGGTTAAAAAATGAGCTTGCTGCGGGGCGCAGCAAGTACAAATTTTAACCAACTTACAATTTCGTTCTTGGAATTATGAGTTTCGCGTTGTTGGAGATACCGGTGTTTCAGGACTATGCCTGCTCATCTTAACTGAGCACAGGTGACAACGATGGCAGAAAAAAATGAGAAAAGAACTGGTGCGCTGCAGTCTGAAATGACGATCGCACTGCATACGAATTACGCAATCGGGCTATGGCAAGGGCGTCAGCCTGAAAAACAGGACGGTGAAAAGCCTGCAAGGCATGGAATTATCGGTATGCCTCAGTTTTTCCACCGTGCGACTCTGATTAACCAGGATTCCCTGCGCAATAATCCATGGGCTGATGTTGCTATGTTTAACCTGGAAGAAAAGATCAAGGTTGCATCAGATTCTATGACTGCTTTGATTCAGCAACTTGATGCTGAGATGTCAATGTTGCCGCCTGGTATTACATTGACAGAAGTTGCATCTGTTGAGCCACTCGATATCCAGGTATTTACACGAACCCCTCTGGGTTACAGGTGTGTGTTTCTGTTAGTAGGATTCGATCAGTTTGCGAAAAAGGCACTACAGGCATCGCATTATGGATTAATTACACGTTCTCGCCGTGATCATCATCTTAGCGAAGGTGGCAGATTAATTCGTCAGGTCTATGGCTCTGTTTTATCTTATCGCCGTATTGATGCTACCCGGTTTGATGCTGTGGAAAACAACGAAACATGGAAACAAGCATGCGAGGTGGCGGGAGAGCCAGATTTGTCTGTTCTTCTTGGTGAAAAGCGCTCAGCTTTCTCACCGCCGGTTAATGAATCGAGCGTAAACCTGCTTCGTATGCGATATCGGGCTGCCTGACCGGGGAACCACCATGCGGTTGTTTATCTGCGAAAAGCCCTCACAGGGGCGAGATCTTGCGAATGTTTTGGGTGCCACCCGACGTGGCGACGGTTTTCTAACTGGCCCTGGCGTCACTGTTACCTGGGCAGTAGGGCATTTGCTGGAGACCGCACCGCCTGAAGCATACGGTCAACAGTATGGCAAACCATGGTCGCTCTCTGCTCTGCCGATCCTGCCTTCCCCATGGCAGGTGGTGGTAAAAAAGGAGACGCAGTCTCAGTTCAAGGTTATTGAGCGGCTGCTGCGCCAGGTCGATGATGTGGTTATCTCCACTGATGCGGACCGGGAAGGAGAAGTAATTGCCCGTGAATTGCTGGAATACTGCCGCTGGGACGGTCCTGTACAGCGGCTTTGGCTTTCTGCCCTTGATGAAATGAGCATCCGTGCAGCTCTCCAGGATCTGCGACCGGGTGCCGAAACTCTTGGAATGTATCATGCTGGACTTGGTCGCGCTCGTGCCGACTGGCTCATTGGAATGAATCTGTCCCGTCTGTATACACTGCTTGCAGTACAGTCAGGATTCGACGGTGTGATTTCTGTCGGGCGGGTGCAAACTCCCACTCTGGCACTGGTTGTCCGACGTGATCGGGAGATAGCGACATTCATCCCTAAACCTTTCTGGCAGGTTAAGGCGCTTCTGAGTGCGGGAGGGAGAACTTTTCCGGCGCAATGGGTACCTGCAAAGGTTTATACCGACGAAGAAAAACGCTGTGTACACCAAAATATAGCGCAGCAGGTAGCGCATCTTTGCCGGCAGGCTGGAGCAGCGACCGTAACAGAATGTGAGACGAAGCGTGAAAAAGCGGCAGCACCGCTGGCTTTTTCGCTCGGCACTTTACAACAGGCCTGTGGCCTGCTCTGGGATATGTCACCCCAGCAGGTGCTTGACACTGCACAGAGCCTCTATGAGAAACACAAGGCAACCACTTATCCACGAACTGATTGTGGATACCTTCCTGAGTCTATGCGTGAGGAAATCCCCTCGGTTCTTTCCGCTATTGGTCTGTCTGATCCAGAGTGTAGTTCTCTTCTTTCAGGTCTAAATACTTCGTTTGTTTCGCGTATATGGAACGACAAAAAAATCACAGCTCACCATGGCATTATCCCTACCCGAAACGCGTTTAAGTTTTCTGCGTTAAGTGAGGCAGAGCGAAGGGTATACACCCTTATCCGCCGAAATTATCTGGCACAATTTCTTCCCCTGCACGAATCTGATATTACTCGTCTGCAGTTTGACATTGGCGGGCAACTGTTCCGCACAACAGGAAGGACGGAGATTGTAATGGGCTGGAAGGTCCTTTTCAGTAAGGAGGAAGAGGATAGTCCAGGGGATGATGATCTCAGTATTGAACTTCCTCCTCTCAGGAAGGGTGACCGTTGCGGAGTAAACGGTGCAGAGGTCGTGCAGCAAATGACTCGTCCGCCGGCTCACTATACTTTCGCAACACTCATCGGCGCTATGATGAACGCGTCAGCGTTTGTTACCGATATTGCTCTTCGTAAGGTACTGAAGGACAACGCCGGATTAGGCACGGAAGCCACCCGTGCTGGTATCGTTGAGCAACTGCTGAACCGCAGATTTATTGTGCGCAAAGGTAAGCAGCTTCGCGCGACTGATCTTGGTGCTGATGTCATTGATGCTCTGCCCTCGCAGTTAACCGACCCGGGAATGACTGCACTTTGGGAACAGGCTCTGGATGAAGTAGCAGAAGGACGCCTTACCCTGAATGATTTTTTGCAGCGACAGGTCGGATGGACCCGTAACCTTGTCAGCATGGGAGGACAGCAGCGGGTGAGCATTAGAATACCACCCACACCATCGTGCCCTTTATGTGGGGGGAAAACTCGCCTAAAAAAAGGACAGAAAGGAGATTTTTGGGGGTGTACTCGTTATCCTGATTGCAAAGGAATCATCAACAACGACACCCAGAAACGTAAAAGCGCGCGTAGCTCTAAGGCTGTAAAACCAAAGAATAATTAATTCCTTGTCTCTCATTGCGGGGACAGGATGCCTTTGCTATTGTTGCGACGGCTCTGAAGCCGCACCCCGTGACTGCGGGTCCTGTGAGCATCAAATGCAGTGCTTGCAGGATACAGTCTTGTTGGCCGCGTCCACACCTGAACGTGAGTCAAAAAGGCACAAAACTCCGTGAAACCGTGCCGGGTCCTGAACACACCCCCGGAGCAACTGCGTAAGCAGGTCAACATCAGGTCTAATGGTGCAGACCTCACAGGCGGTGCCGAAAGGTGCCGCTTTTTTTATTTTTTGGCATTGATGATTTTTTACGCACACCGGCGTTGACATCTGCTGCGTCTGAATAAATGATAAAGAGGCTAATCGTTGTCATCGACAACTGCCAATGCCCTGGTGATTTGAGAAGGGCGCCTTCGGGTAATCACATGCCAATGCCACATAAAACCTGAGAGTGGCGCCTTCGGGTGGTAAACCTGTTTAACCTCTGAGAACAGGTACTCCTGGCGAGTTGAGGTCCATTTCACAAATACAGCCAGTCGGCAAAAATTTGCTGACTTCCCTGCGGGAAACGTTATCCCGCAAGGGATAGATGTTTCTCCGCAACCAGTTTAGTTTTCACTCCGGAGATAACATCATGACTGCTACTACAACTGCATCTTCTTCCACCACCTCTTCCTCTGCCAGCCAGAAAAAAGAGTATTTCAATCTTAACGTAAGCGGTATCGGCTACCTGAGCTCGATTCGTCGTGTACAGGGCCAAAACGGTGAATTTACCTGCGCTGTCATTAATGCCCTGACTGGTCCTACCGACAATGCGTCATACACTCGTTTCGATGTCACTGTTGCGGGCCCAGAGGCTACAAAACTCATCAACCGCTGCCAGAAGGCCGTGGATGAAGAGGAAAAAGTATTGCTGGGGTTTGTGCTGAGCGGCCTGAAAGCTGACGTGTTTACCCTTCAGTCGGGTGAACATTCCGGTGAATCCAGACCTTCTCTGAAGGCTCGCCTGATTAAGGTCGAGTTCATTAAGAAAGGCCAGGAAGTCGTTTACACAGCGCCAAATGCATCTCAAACCCCGGAACAAGGTTCTGCGGCTCCTAAAGACTACGATCCGAACTCGTTTTAATTCTTTTTTCTTACATCCGGTAAATCTCTTTCGGGAGATTTACCTCTCTCGATAACGTAACGGAGCTCTCGCATGGGAAATCCTTTCGGTTTACTGGCTTCAGAAGCTGGGTATCAATTACAGATCCAGGTTCTGTCCAGTCAGCGCGGTTTTTATATCGGAACCGCGAACGAAATGGGACCCGTGTCCCGTGAGTCAGTCGAATACTACAAAACCAGTCTGCAGGCCGATATTGCTCTTGAAAAAGGGGAATGGACGCAGCGTGAATATGATTAGGTACAGGAGATTACATCATGGCAAGTCGCGGAATTAACAAAGTTATTCTCGTTGGCCATCTCGGTCAGGACCCCGAAGTACGTTATATGCCCAATAGCACAGCTGTTACAGGGTTCAGTATTGCAACGTCGGAGTCATGGCGTGATAAACAAAGCGGTGAAATGAAGGAAAACACTGAGTGGCATCGCGTTGTGTTGTTTGGCAAACTCGCCGAAATAGCCGGTGAATATCTGAAAAAAGGTTCACAGGTATACATTGAAGGCCATCTGCGGACCCGCAAATGGACTGATAATGGCGGGGTTGAACGCTGGACAACAGAAGTTGTGGTTGGTGTGAACGGTACGATGCAGATGCTGGGTAGTCGTAATGCTCCAGCAGGTACCGGTAATGCTCAGCAGCCTGGGTCGGCGCAAGGAGGTTGGGGGCAGCCTCAGCAGCCTCAGCCTCAGCAGTCAGCTGCGCCACACAATCCTGCTAATGAACCTCCGATGGATTTTGATGATGACATACCGTTTCTGGGGCATGGTTATGGGATCTGCCGAAAAGCGATCTACGCCATTTCCTGATTGGATTTTACAGAGGCGCCAGTTTGACTGGCGCTTTTTTATTCAAGATAATCATGGCAGGAGCGGGGTACTTTTTTAATGCCAGTTATACTGAGAATTAACGGATTCAAATTTTTCTTTTACTCGAACGAGGGAAATCCTCTAGAACCCGCTCATATTCATGTCCGTAACGCTGATGGTGAAGCGAAATTCTGGCTTGAAGATGAAGTTAAACTGAGCAGGAACGATGGCTTCGATGCCCGGACTCTTAAAGAGTTGACTAAGATGGTTCAACATAACCAGACGATGTTTGTGGAGGCCTGGAATGACTATTTCAGCTAAAAATGTACGATTTGATGAGACCACCATGTGGGTCGAATTAAACGATGGCAGGGTGATGGGCGTACCAATCGCCTGGTTTCCTCGTCTGCTGAATGCCACAGACAAAGAACGTAATGACTATGAACTGAGTAAACGTGGTATTCACTGGGATAATCTCGATGAGGATATCTCAGTCGATGGCTTGCTCGCTGGCCGTGGTGACGTGACCCATGTTCCACATCGCGTAGCCTGATAATGACTAAGTTGCAGACTAAGGCGCCGGATTTCCCGGCGCTTTTCTTTTTAAATGTATTAGCTCAGGCTTGACCTGACAGTTTTCTCCGTACTCCGCCAGCACACAATCAAATCTGACAGTCTGCTTTGAGCGAAAAGCGGACATTTCATCTTTGCCCACGAACAGCTGAAATCAGCTTTAACAAGCTCTTGTAGAATCTAAGTTGAGATGTCCGTCCCGGGGATGCGGATAATAATCCTGAACGAAGAGCTGTACTGGCACGTCTCCGTTCAGGCGCCACACAGAGTGATCCCTGGCTTAAATCGTTACTTCATACTGTCAGCGATGGTATCAACATTATGTCTGAACGCTTTCGTATAAGTATCCGCCGGGCCACCTTTTGGTGAGAGCGCTTCAGGGTACAACTCACCACCAGGCTTCGCACCGGTTGCCCTGGCGATTTGTTTGACCAGACGCGGGTCGAGCTGATTTTCCATGAACCAGGTTGTAACATGATCCGCTTTAATCTGTTCAATTAACTCGGCAACATCTTTTGCACTGGCTTCGCTTTCAGAGGAAAGGCCTTGCGCCGAGAGGAAACGGACGTTATATGCGCGGCTAAAGTAACCAAACGTGTCGTGGCTGGTCAGGACAATGCGTTTTGCTTCAGGAATACCACTGAAACGGTTTTTCGCCCAGTCATCAAGTGCTTTCAACTGCGCAATATAGTCCTCACCGGATTTTCTCAACGCCTCCTTATCTTCAGGATCTGCACTGATAAGCCCATTCACGATGTTCTGTGCATACTGTGCGCCATTCGCCGCGCTGTTCCAGGCATGAGGATCAACCACGGTTTCACCATCCTCATCCATAGTATGCGTTTTAACACCCTCAGAGGCGACGATCAGTGTGCCTTTGAAGCCTGACGCCTTAATGAGTCTGTCCAGCCTGCCTTCCAGCCCCAGACCGTTGACTACTACAATATCCGCGCTGGCGATAGCGGCGCTATCCTGCGGTGATGGTTCAAAGGTATGCGGATCGCCGTCAGGCCCGACAAGCGCTTTCACGCTAACGTGCTCTCCTCCCACTTGTTGCACCATATCGCCAAGAATGGAAAAGCTGGTGACCACATTAATGGTTTTCGCGCTGGCGCTGTGCGCCATGAACCCCATACTGAGTGCCAGAAAAAGTGCTGTACGTTTCATTATCACTCCTTACCAAAAAAATGGCGCAACAGAGTGACAACCAGTCTGCTACGCCCGCCAAATAAAATAGAAAAAAAGAAAAAGATACTGGCACAGAGCACGACAGATGGCCCTGCGGGTAACGCGATAGCCCAGGAAATACTGAGCCCAAGCCACGAGCACAGGACACCCACCACACCTGCCAGCAGTAGAATTCCTGGTAAAGTTTGCATCCAGCATCGTGCAGCAACCGCTGGCAGCATCATCACACCGACAACCATCAGCGTGCCGAGCACCTGAAAACCCGCCACCAGATTGAGAACCAGAAGACCCAGAAACAGCGTGTGAAACAGAGTGGGCAGGCGCTTTTTATTGACCTCAAGCCACGTACTGTCAAATACCTCGCTCACCAGTCCCCGGTAGCATACCGCCAGACTAAGCAGGGTTAGTGTCGCTACCGCAGCGACGAAAATTAGGGACGCCCGGTCGACCGCCAGAATCGAGCCGAAGAGAAGATGCAGCAGGTCCACGCTGGATCCGTGTAACGACACCAGCGTGACACCGAGCGCCAGCGAGCCAAGATATAATCCGGCAAAGCTGGCATCTTCCTTAAGCGGCGTTTGCCTGCTGACCCATCCGGCTACCAGTGCAACAACAATACCGGCGATAAATCCCCCTGTCGCCATTGCAAACAGCGACATGCCACTGAGCAGATAACCAATGGCTACGCCGGGCAAAATAGCGTGTGACAACGCATCACCCACCAGGCTCATTCGCCGGAGAAATAAGAAAACGCCCAGTGTGGTAGTGCTAAGCGACAGCGCCAGACACGCCACAAGCGCCCGACGCATAAAGCCATATTCAATAAAAGGCTGAATAAGGAAATGTAACGTCATGACACACACTCCTTGTGCACTTGCGTTTGCCAGTAGCTGCGCTCACTTTCCAGACGCAATACAGAAGGAAAATAGCGCTGCACCCGCGTGGTATCGTGCAGAACGGCCAGAATCGTTTGTCCCCGTTGATGCATTTCTTCGATCAATGACATCAGGACATGACTGGTGTTTTCATCTACCCCGGTCAACGGTTCATCCAGCATGATCAATGGAGCCTGCTGTAACCAGACTCTGGCAAAAAGCATTCTCTGAAATTGCCCACCTGAAAGCGTCTCAATAGGGCTTTTTGCGAGATGCAGCAACCCCACACGCTCAAGTGCGGCCGCAATTCGCAAGCGCTCGCTGCGGCGGATACTGCGAAAAAGTGACACTCGCGGCCAGAGCCCCATGCTCACTACATCCTGGACGACTATCGGGAAATCGGACTCCAGGGTATTTCGCTGGGCAAGCCATCCCGTGTCCGGACGCCCGTGTGGCCAGATAATATGGCCATTCACAGGAGGGAGAAAACCGGCCAGAGTTTTGAGTAACGTCGATTTGCCGCACCCATTTTCACCGACGATTGCAGTCATGCTGCCAACTGCAATATGTCCACTGATGATGGATGTCACGGGAGAATGGTTATAACCGACGCTGAGTTCCTGAAGCTCAATCATGGCAGTGCGATCGCCCACTGAACGGCAGCCCATAAAACACTTAAAATGAGTATGCCCACGCCCAGTCGCAGGAGAAGAGAGAGTGAAAAAAGCGTTGGAGAAAGCATACGAGCCCCTGGAATGTATGTTATAACATAACATTAAATCAGCACAGCAATGATTGTAAAGAAGGGCCAGCGCGGAAATGTGTGACGGAATGTTACAATCTTCTTTCGTTTTCTCCGATTCGTCCCGCTTATTTATTCTACGACCTGCACAAGATAGTCAAGGTCCGAGTGTCAAAGCGTCAATGATTCAATGCCCGGAAAAACTCACGTTTGCCACGAGCGAATAACACATTGATGTCAGGTTACAGTGAAGGATTGTCGTATGTTGTTCATTCAGGATAACTCAAATGAAAATTCATAAAATTATCGTTGCATCCCTGGCAGTGACCTCATTCAGTGCGCTGGCATTTAAATCTGAACTCTCCCCGACGACCACGATCTCCACGAATAAACTCACTGCGATTGAAGCCAGTATTTTTAGCAGTTTTAACCTCAGCCACTCAGGCCCATCGCTCGCCGGAACCTGTAATGCCTCTCCGGTCACAGGTTACGGTTGCGCATTCTGCACTATGCTTCGAAGCCATCTGAATTAAGAGGGCAGAGAGCAAGCTACCTGCAATTACATTACAGATTGCGAAACTGAAAAAAGTGCAAAAACAACCATTCTAAATAAAGTTTGAGCGCGATTTGAGAAGTGGTCAGAACAATTTAACGTCCGCTCCTGGCACAGAGCTGCCTGTCAGATTAGGTTTGGCTCTGTGCCATAGCTGTATCAGGTCAAATCTAAGCGAATACATTTTAAAATATTGCCAACTGGCTGGATAAATCGGTCTCGTGTAGCTCCTTTCCCTGCGCCCGAAAACGGTGAAAGCCCTTGAAACTGGTTATCCTGGTCTTTCGCGGTTGCCCCACCGAGGAAATTTTCTTCAGTTCTCAGTAATAGTTTTGCATTGTCCGAAAAGGCATCCCCGCCAGAATATCCGACTTGTTTCGGACAACTCCTGGGGATTCCTGATGGTAAAAATAAACCTGCAGACACGTTATCGGCTTGGGGCCATCACGCTATGTCTGCTTGCCGCTGGCTGCACAGACTTTAGTTCTCGCTCTGGACCCATGAGCAGGCTTCAGGGCTCTCCCCGTGTTCAGGATCTTTATCAAAACCGTTCCCCTGAAGTTGTTCGTTACGATCGTTACACACTTGCCAGTACGCTACCTGTAGATGCTCAGCGTGACCCACTGAATCAGATTATCGATATCAGGATGCCTTTGCAGATGGTGAATACGATTGGGGAAGGTATGCGATACGTGATGCTTGAATCAGGTTATTCACTGTGTTCAGGCGAACCGGGTGTATTCTCTGAATTGTTCGTTAAACCATTACCGGCTGTGCAGCGTTCAATAGGACCTGTGAAGCTTGGAGATGCTTTACAAATCCTGGCCGGGCCTGCCTGGCGTATGCGCGTAGATGACCTGAATCGAGAAATTTGTTTCGTTCTGCGTGATGAATACCGACATCTTGCCCTCTCAACAACAGGTCCCTTGCAGGCGAGTGTAGCAAGTCAGGGAACAGGGAAATCGGCTTCTACAGGTACACTACTTAACAGTTCTAAGGGACTTTCTGGTACTGGAAATAACAGCTATCCGTTGCCCCCGGCTCGGCCGGAAAGTTCCATTTTGTCACCAGGGACACCAAAAGTTACCTCTCAAGCTGTTTCTCCTTTATCTGTTGCAACGACAGCAAAAACACCTCGTAACCCGTTCTCTGCCAGCGAGCCTGGGGAAAAATCTAAGGTTCCGGTGCAGAAAACACAGGCAAGTCCCGCAGCTAAGTTAACATCTGGCAAGGTAAAACCATCAACAGAGTTGGCTCCTGCGCCTGCGCCTGCGCCGTCAGCATTGTCAGTTGCGTCAACACCTCTGAATAAAGCTGCTCTTGGTGTGCCTTTAACTCCATCTGGTGCAGTGAAACCAGGTGGAACAGTTCAGAACAGTAATCCACCTTCCACTGTTATCTCTCCTACTGCTCCGGTCAGCGGAAAAACTGTTTTCACTCCGGGAGCATTGCTTTCCTCGTTACCAGACGGACAGGCCTGGACCGCGCAGGCAGGCACTACGTTAAAAGAGACTCTGATCCAATGGGCTACATCGGTTCGCTGTGAGAGTGGCAGTAGTCCTACCTGGGTAGTTATCTGGCCAACGCCTGTGAACTACCGCATCGATGTACCATTTACGCTGCGCGGTAATTTCGAGTCGGTTATCGTGCAGCTGTTTAGGTTATATCGCCCTGCAGAAAAACCCCTCTATGCAGCACCAAATCGTCTTCAGTGCCTGGTATTCGTGGACGATAAGCCGATTCAGGACGGGAAATGATATGGGATATGCGCTGCCAGTTTTCGCGCTTTGTCTTGTCATCATCTTGATAGCCGGTGATGCACAGCACCACTCATCAGAGCATGTACGGCTTGCGCTGCAGCAGACTCAGCCTGAACAGCTTGCAGCAGACATGCTTCGGACTGCTGATGTCGTAAATAACTGGCGTCACGGGCGGTCCATAACAGATGGCCCCGTATCAACCGCACTGACTGGAATGGTGCCGTTACCAGACAGTCGTATCAAAAGCATTATTCAGAACGGTCGCCTGTGGATCTGGGTACCTGAAACAGACGGTGTTTATGCCGCGTTGCGCGCCCGCTCAGTGACTTCTGCGCTTGCCCTGACCGTCAGAGGCGGTCGTCTGCGGATGGCGGATGGCACTGATATGAACCTGTCTCTGCCGTCCGGTGTGACGGAAGGCAGCATTGTTTATCTTAACTAACAGAATCAGGGAGCTGCGGATGCCGCGTATACCTTTCTGCCTGACAGTACTTACCGCTGCGTTTGTGCTGTCATCATGTTCGCTGAATGAAATCAGCAAAATAGACAAGGAAGCCGTTGGGCAGGCCGATACGGCTCAGCGAGTGTTGCAGAGTCGTCAGTCCATATCACAACCAACTGTTGTCTGGATGGATAAGCCCTGGGTAAACCTGCAGCCAGTCACGCCGGTGGTCTCCACTCCGGACGAAAAGAATCTGCCTCCCTGTCAGATAACGATTAATCGTCCTGACGGCATTTCACTGCCTGAGCTGGGACAGCGCATCACTGCGCTATGTGGTATACGAGTCTCCATCACACCAGATGCATTTGCTGCGCTGAGCAACGTGAGTACCGGCAGCGTGGTAACTTCTCAGATGAGTGGTCAACTGCCGGCGCCGGATGACAATGGTCGGGTTCCCCTGGCACAGATGGGGGCTACGTCAGCTCAGCCCGTCTCCGTTCAGCCATCACCGGCGCTCATGCGTGGCCTTAAATTCCAGGGAGATGTTCGTGATCTGCTCGATGTCGAAGCCAGCGGGTACGGGCTGTCATGGCGCAGTGACGGAAACGGAGTTTATTTTTATCGACAGGATACCCGCACTTTTCAGCTCGTTATCCTGAATACGAAAGTAAACAGTAGCGCATCAATTAACTCCGGCTCTGGCAATCAGCTGGGCAGCGGTGGCGGCACATCGGGGGGGACTAGCGGAGACATTAGCTCTAATCAGAAGACCGATTATGGCATGAACAGCGACCTGTACGACGACATTCGTAAAACCATCGAGCAGATGCTGACGCCAAAATCTGGTCGTTTCTGGCTTTCAGCAGCTACTGGCACGTTGAGTGTTACTGACACACCGGACGTTCTGGAGCGTATTGGTCGTTACATTGAGTATCAGAATAAGGTTCTAAGCAGGCAGGTCCAGCTCAACATACAGATTGTCAGCGTCAACCAGACGCGTAATGAGCAACTGGGTCTTGACTGGGGGCTCGTATACAAATCCCTGCACAATTTTGGCGCCACTCTGACCGGTTCAATGGCCAATGCTTCGACTTCAGCAGGCAGTGCCGGCATTTCGATTCTCGACACGGCAACAGGCAATGCCGCCAAATTTTCCGGCTCCAGCCTGCTGATTAAAGCGCTTTCCGAGCAGGGCAACGTCAGCATGGCGCTGAACCAGACCGACCCAACAGCAAATTTGACGCCGGTAGCTTATCAGCTCTCAAACCAACAGGGCGTTCTGACAAGTTCCAGTTCAACTGCAACAGCTAATGTCGGGGTTACTTCCTCACAGACCGTAACCACAATCACCACCGGTTTGTTCATGACCATGCTGCCGTTCATCCAGGAAAACGGTGACGTGCAACTGCAGTTCGCTTTTAGCTATACCAGTCCACCGCAGATAGAGAAATTTATCAGTAGGGACGGGAATACCCGTAACGATATACCGAATACCTCGACACAGGGGCTGGCACGTAAAGTTAACCTGCGCTCAGGCCAGACACTGGTATTAACCGGATCTGAGCAACAGAACCTTTCTGCAAACAAGCAGGGAACATTCACACCCGACAACTTTATCCTGGGCGGTGGCCAGAACGGTACGCGCGGTCGTAACACGCTCGTGATTATGATCACCCCTGTTCTGCTGAGGTAATCCATGTCATCAAAGAAAAAATCTTCACTCCGTAGCGGCATTCGCGTCACCCACAACCGTCGCGACTGGATGGCAGGACTTCATTGGGAGCAGCAGCGGAGCGCACTGTTAACGCGATTCCGGGGAAAAGCCTCACCTGACACGCATGTAGTAGTTGCCGGCAGGCGTAACGCATCAATGATGGGGGTCGTTTCCCCCGGGCGTGTGCGACGTAGCCCTTACTCTCTTGCAGTAGCATTCCTGCTGTCTGAAGGGGGAAATACATGGGGGATATACCGCCTCAGCCGCAACGAAGATCTCTGGGTTTTCTTTGCAGCCAGCGGTGGGCAGCTTTCTGTCATGGGTGATGTGACCGGTTCACGCGCGAAGATAGAATCAGCAGCAGAAAACTTCCTGCGTTTTAACGATGCTGATACACCGGGTCTGCGCTGTGCTGCAACCGCAGATGATAATTGTGATGCAACCTCGCTCACTGACAGGCTGAACCGTTCGCAACTGAAGCGTTGCCGCCTGGGTAAGCGCCTGACGACGATGTCGCTTATTATGCCTGCTGCGCTTATTACACTCGTGGCAGCAGCAGGAATTTACTGGTACGACGACGTTCAGCAAAAAGCGGAACAGGCTGCTGCAATGGCAGAGTTTCGCGCCCGAATGGCGATGTCTGCTGATAAGCCAGCTGCGCCAGCCCGAGCGCCACATCCATGGGCCTCTCAGCCACCAGTTTCGCTTTTACTTGGTAATTGCTGGCTGACACGCGAACCACTTTTCGCCTCGGTGGCTGGCTGGCGCTTTACGGACGGTGAATGTGTCCCTGAAGGCCTGCGCTTGCGTTACCTCGCCACACCTGGTGCTACGGTGGAGGATTTCTCCCACCGCGCGAGGGTGCTTCTTGGGCATTCTGCTGTTTTCAACCTTCAGGAGGGAGGTAAAAACGGCGACGTATTCATTCCCTTCCGGAAATACAGCGTAAGTGAGTATACCGACGAGGCCTTGCCTGGCGCGGATGCCCAACTGATGCGTTTCATTTCGCACCTGCAGCGCCGCAACCTGGAAGTCAAGTTCAGTGAAGTGAAACCGCCAGCGGTCGCGCCAGGACAAGAGAAAACCATGCCCGTACAGGACTGGCGCGAATTCACTTTTACTGTCAGCTCGCGTTTGCAGCCTGAACGTCTGCTGCAGGATTTTGATGCGACCGGGCTCCGCCTGAACAGCGTGTCAATCACCATGAGCCCGCAGGGGCAGTTCGACTACACCATGAAGGGGAGCATTTATGCGCAGAATTAATCCCGCGGGAACGGGCCTGCTGCTGTCCGCTCTGTTCTGCGGGCAGGCAGTGGCAACCGTAACCAGTGATGCGCTTCCGCCGAACGTTACGCTTGGCGAACTTGAAGCAGCTCAGGCGCGCAACCTCATTCTGGAGCAGAAAGTGCAGACGGCGCGTCTGGAGCAGCAGCTGCGTGAAAGCCAGTCCGGACAGAGTACTGACAGGAATTATCTGTCTACTGCCGCCCAGCCTGCCATGCCGCTTATGGCGCAGCCAGCTCCTTCACAACAGACTGCCAGTGCAGTCGGTGAAAAGCGGACCGGTGGTGTGCGCCTTCAGGAGATTTACGGCCGTGGCTCGCAGTTGCGTGCACGCATTGTTCTGCCTGATGGCGGAGTCACAGAAGTAGCAAAAGGCGATCAGCTTCCCGGAACCTCAAAGCGGGTCACGGAGGTTACGTCCACGATCGTACGCCTCAGCGACAATTCTGAACTTTCATTCTGAGGTGATGATGTCTCCTGATAAAGAAATCATGGATTTTGTCTTTGCCGAGCAGCATCCGTCTGGAGGGGTTACGCTACTCATCGACGGCAACCGGCGAAAAGACCCTGACATACAGCGCTGGGTTATGGATGTCACCCGGACATGGGCTGATGCAAAAACTGAGTTTGTTACACTCAGCGAACTGAACCGGCGGCGTGAAGTGGCAGAACGTCAGGGCCGTGGGCTTAACCAGGGTGTGAGCGAGGCGGATCTAAGTAACCGTGACGTCAGTGTGTCGCAGGATAAGGTCATCAGCTATATGAGGCTGGGTAACGACTTTAATGCCTCTGATATTCATATGGAAATAAGCGGTGATCGCAAGATTTGCATCGTTCAGTTGCGTATTCACGGCGAGCTGGAGGTGGTGGATGAAGTGAAAGATGTGGAGGGTATGACGCTGGCCTCCACATCTTATCTTTCCATGTGCGACGTGCGCGAGCAGTCATTCTTTGCCGGTCGTGAGCAGTCAGGGCGCATCGATGCAAAGTTCGCCCGCCGCGCCGGCCTCTATGGCGCCCGCTACGAACACCGTCCTACTCCGGATGGGCTGATAGTGGTCATGCGTCTGATCCCGGATGACGGGGACAATATACCGACGCTGCCGCAACTGGGTTTTTTGCCTGAGCAGATTAAGCTCATCATGCAGATCCTGCGTATGCCGGAAGGCATGACGCTGCTGACCGGGCCTACTGGTTCAGGGAAGAGCGCCACGCTGCGCGTGTTCAGTGATATCTGGCTGAAACTGACCGGCGGTAAAAAGCGCCTGCTCACGCTGGAAAACCCGCCCGAGGGGCGTATTCCGGGTGGTATTCAGACCCCCGTTATGCCTGAAGACAATTCACCGGAGGCCATCAGCCGCGCCTGGAGTAACGGAAACGCCTCTGCACTTCGTCTCGATCCGGATGCCATCCTGAACGGTGAGATCCGTGACCTGTATTCCCTTCTCGCCGCCATTTTCGCCAGTGAAACCGGCCACCTGGTGCTGTCGACCCTGCACACCCAGAGCCCTATCGGCTCCCTGCGTCGTATGGAGCATTTCGGTATTGATCGCCACCTTCTGGCGGATGCTGCACTCATCACCGGCCTGATTGGCCAGCGTCTGGTGCCGCTGTTGTGTGAACACTGCCGGGTACCGTGGGAAGTCAAAGTCCCTGAGCTTGATGAAGAAACCCGCGCGCGTCTCGAAAAATATTGTTCTGTCGCGGGCTTGTGCGAACCGAAAAATCTCTTCTTCCGCAACTATGAGGGATGTGAACACTGCCGGAAAACGGTACCACTGACCGGACGCATTATCAGTCGTGGCGTTACAGGGCGAACAGCTATTGCCGAAGTTGTCCGGACAGATGCTCGCCTGATGCAACTTTGGCTTTCACATGGGCCTTCAGTTGCCAGAAAGTACTGGATAAACCAGGGGGGGATTACTCGCCGCATGCATCTGTTGCGTTATCTGGCAGAGGGTCTTGTTGATCCGCTGGAAGGCGATCTCATCTGTCCGCTGGATGAGGATGACATCATGGATTGTGAGGTGCCTGATGGAAAGTGACAGCCATTTTTATCCATCCCGGGAAATGTCGTTCCCTGAAAGGATTCGCTACCGGCTTGTCAGAGCCACTTTTACTGGGAAATACCGCCAGCCATTTTACGAAACGCTGCGCTTTCTTCTTGAAAACCGTAAGGCCCTGAAAGACGCGCTGACCATGATCGGCGATGTACATACTGATTTTGGCAGGCGCTGGCATCCTTATTATGAACTTGTTCAGGACTGCATCGAGGGTGTGAACGACAACCGTCCTGGCCGCGCGCTGCAGGATGTTCTGGCTGCCTGGGCACCTTACGAAGAGGCCGCGCTTATCAGCGCCGGAATGGAAACCGGTAATATTCCTGCCGCGCTGATGCAGGCTGATAAGTTGATTGTTGCCCGTCGGCGAATTCTTGGGCAGGTAATTTTTGCGTCAGTATTTCCTGCCGCGCTTGCCATCCTGAGTACGGGGCTACTACTGGCCAACAATCTCGCACTTGTTCCCACCATGAGCAAAATGTCCGATCCAGCTCGCTGGACCGGTGCACTCGGGTTTATGAATGGAGTAGCGAAGTGGAGTTCCGAGTGGGGTGTTGCTTCTGCCGCTACAGCCGCAGGGCTTGTGCTGCTGTCTTTCTGGTCGTTGCCCCGCTGGCGCGGCCGTCTCAGGCGCTGTGCTGACTGGTTACTACCATGGTCTGTTTATAAAGACCTGCAGGGAGCTGTATTCCTTATGAATATTGGCGCGCTTCTTGGTTCGGGTGTCCAGGAACTCAAAGCTTTGCAGATCCTTAACGGTTTTGCACCGCCCTGGCTGCAGGAACGCATCGAGGCAGCGATGGAGTGCATGAGTGAAGGCGATTCACTTGGCAGAGCTCTGCGTAACAGCGGATATGATTTTCCGAGCCGTGAGGCTGTGAACTATCTCTCTCTTCTGGATAAGGGGGATGGTGCTGCTTCGCTCATCACCAATTATGCGGACCGCTGGCTGGAACAGGCGCTCGCGCGCGTCGCGCGTCGGGCGAATGCCACCAAACTCTTTTCTCTCGTTCTGATTATGAGTTTCTTCTTACTCATCCTGATGATGGTGATGCAGATTCAGGACATGAACACTTTCAACTTACACTAAGGAACCGCCATGTCAGCTCAGACATTACCACATCGCCAACATCAGCCTGACCGGGGCTGGGGCATTCTTGAACACGGTACCATTGCGATCGGGACGATTATCGTACTGGCTATAGTTGGTGCTCTGGTCTGGAGTCTTTGGGGGAAAAAGTCCGTTGCCGTTGAGGTTTCAAATCTCCAGACCGTCGTGACAAACGCGCAGCAGCTTAAGCAGGCGCAGGGGGGATATAACTTTACGAGCGGTACAACTATGACGGGAACGCTTATCCAGCAGGGGGGCGCACCAAAGGCTGGCTGGACTATCCAGGGAACAGCCAGTTCCGGTACCGCTACGATGTGGAACGGTTATGGTGGTCAGGTCGTTCTGGCACCTGTGGCATCGAATGGATTTAACAATGGATTTTCAGTTACATCGCAGAAAGTTCCGCAGGCAGACTGCATCTCTATCACTACTCAACTCGGTTCCGGTGGAGCATTCAGTGCTATCACCATTAACAGTACCGATTACAGTGACGGTCTGGTCAGTGCAGAAGAGGCAGGCAAATCCTGCTCATCAGACAGCGGAATGACAGGTAACAATACACTGGTCTTCACCCATAACGGCTGATGACATGCTGCGCCTGTCCGCTTTTCTGCTGCTGATTTTGGTTTGCCCACGGGTGGATGCATTCTGCTTTGAATCGGCGGGCGCTAAATACCACATTGACCCGCTACTGGTTAAGGCAATAGCCATAGGTGAAAGCAGCCTGCGACCGGATGTCACAAATATTAATCGTGACAAAAAGACCGGGCAGGCACTCAGTACCGATTATGGACTGATGCAGGTTAATTCATCGCATATCGCTTCGCTGATAGCGCAGGGTTACATTCGCAGCTCACAGGACCTCCTGAACCGTCCGTGCCTCAACGTTCAGATAGGTACCTGGATACTGGCGAAGCATTTTCAGGTATGCGGCATAAGCTGGAACTGTCTTGGCTCTTATAACGCAGGTTTTCGTAAGGACCGGCACGAAACTCGCGAGTCCTATGCCAACCGGATTTATGCCATTTATCGTCGGCTTTTACTTAATGAACGGGGAATAAAACTGTGACACTGCTGACGCTGAGTATGCCCTGGGCAACTGTCATTATCATTTTTCCTCTATGCCTCAGCTTATTCAGTTTTATGAGGAGCCTGGTTCGTCTCAGCCTGATGATATTGGATGATGATCAGGAATGGTTTGCTGTTTTTTTCGCCCCTGCATCCACCGGCTTCATCTGGCTTTACGCTACAGCGGCAACTGGCATGATGCTGTCCCCTGTGCCGCTACTGGAGCGACTGATGTCTCTGTTGTTCTGCCTCTTTCTTTTCAGGTTGACGCTTACCGATGCGTTCACAGGATTTCTGCCTCGAGAATTGACGATAAGGTGTCTTATTGCCGGTCTTGTTTCCGCTCTTATCGCTCCCGGCTTTATAGGGCACTTCCTCACAGCTACCACTGCGCTGGTGATTTTTGGCGTCTGGCGTTATGTCACCTTTAGGATTCATGCCCGTGAGTGTCTGGGGCTTGGCGATGTCTGGTTGGCCGGTGCTATTGCGGCCTGGTTGGGAGGGCGAGAGGGGCTTAATGCTCTGCTGATCGGCGTGGTGCTCTTTGTGCTCTGGCAGATATCTGTTCGTCGCATAACTGAAGGAGGGCCGATGGGACCCTGGCTGTGCGCCGGCGCGATTTCTGTGACCCTGTTTAAATTGTATCAACCGCTTATTACATGGTGATGCCTGTGTTCACATATAAAACGACTGACCGGGGCTGGGCTATCCTCAGCACTGGTGCTTCATTGATTATTCTCCTGGTGGTCAGCGTCTGGGGCTTTACCCTTATCAGTGACTGGATGCAAAAACGGACCTGGCTGAATACCGCGTCACAGGTATCTCGCTTTACACAAGCTGTGAAGAGCTACACTGGCCGTTATTACGATACTTTGCTTTCAAGTGCCACCACCACGACCCCGGTTACGGTTACACCCGCTATGCTGAAAAACACCGGATTTCTGGAGCAGGGGTTCAGCGAGACGACAGTAGACGGACAGGCTTATCTGGCTGCTGTTGTTCGTAATGCCACTAATACAGATCAGCTGCAGGCACTGGTTTACACTCAAAACGGCGCGGCACTGCCTTTTCTCGCACTGCGCCAGATATCAATGGATATCACCTCGGGTATGGGCGGCTATATATGGACATCAGGTACTGCTACCGGCGCTATGGGCAGCTGGACTATTCCTCTTTCACAGTTTGGGATAAGTACAACTCAGGGACATATTGCGGCTTTACTGACCACAGATGAACTGGGCGCTGCTCGCGGTGAAAATGATCGCCTTTATCGTTTTTCGGTAACCGGCAAGCCAGACCTCAACACGATGCATACCAGTATTGATATGGGAGGTAACAATCTTAATAACGCAGGCACGATTAATGCCGTAACGGGTAATTTCAGTGGCGATGTGGCGGCCACTGGAAATATAACTGCGAATGGAACTGTTACAGGACAGAATGTTACTGCCGGTTCAAACGTCACCGCAGGAAATACAATAACGGCTAACAACGACATACGTTCAAATAATGGCTGGTTCATAACTCGAGGGAGTAAGGGATGGCTAAATGAAACGTATGGCGGCGGTTTTTATATGTCAGATAATGACTGGGTTCGAGTCATAAATAATAAGAATATTTACACAAGCGGTCAGGTTCGTGGCGGAAGTGTGCGGGCTGATGGAAGACTTTCTACAGGAGAAGTTTTGCAGCTCGACGGAGTCAATACTGCTGGCGCAGTTTGTTCACCAAACGGCCTTGTAAGCCGCGACGCCACTGGAGCCATACTTTCCTGTCAATCCGGTGTGTGGAAATCTCAAGATTCTGGTCATTACACTGATGTCGCAATGTGGGAAACCACCTCAACAAAAGGAGTTACATATCAGGTCCCAGGTGTTCATAAATACTGCTTTATTTCTGGATTAATGTCGGCAGGTGACAATGGTACATGCCGTGTATATCCGTCCGGTTCTTCGTGGTGGCTTGACCTGATCGGTTACAACGGAAGCAGCACTCAAAGATGTTGGGTAAGCTGTATCGATTGAACTGTCAATCCGGTGTGTGGACAGCCGCATCAAAAATCAAAATGCAAACCGTTTTTGGCGAAACCACCTGCGCCAACAAAGCGGTTGCATCTGCTTATTGTCCGTCAGGTACAGTGGCAATAGGTGGTTCTTATGCTTTAAAAAGTTGGTCTGATGGTTCCAACCATAACTCACCCGACTCAATGGTTCTTGATCCTGTAAATGACCGGTTTTACATCGTTTTACCGAACAATTCGAAAGGTGCAGCGTGCTTCCAGGCTATAGCAAACTGCGCCACTAATTAGACGCCAAATCAGTTGTCAGAAACAGACGGCAACGCAATTCGCTTGCCCATTACCAACCTTTGGAGCCGACAAGGTCCATGTGCCATTTGAGTTTCTTACCAAAACGCAGGCACGGTAATTGTTGTAATCGAATCGTGTCTGAGACAATGCACAATATTTATGTTGCCCAATATTACGTGATTGACCGGAGCCGATATCAGGAGAGAAGAACAAATCACCGATTTCAGCATTGTTTTTCCACACACCGGATTGACAGTAGTATGTGATATATTTCTAATCTTTTTAGGAATATGCGATGCAACTCAGACAGCGAATTAAGAAAATGGAGCTGGGTGTAGCTCTTGATAAATATTACGGTTGTGCATCTGTGCAAAAGCGGGGCCATCTGCAGGAGTTTTATCGGATAAATGTTATAAAGCGTTCAGCTCTTGCCAGGCGATACATGCATGAGATTACTTCGGTTGATATTGCAGAATACCGTGATCAGCGACTCTCTGAAGTAAGTGGTAAAACGGGGCGAACTAATAGCCCTGCAAGTGTCCGACTTGAACTTGCGTTGCTATCTGCCCTTTATAACCTTGCTCGAATTGAATGGGGAACATGTACTCATAACCCTGTTGAGCATGTACGAAAACCACCGGCCTCCAAAGGGCGAACCCGAAGATTGACATCTCAGGAGGAGCGAAAGATTGGCAGGGCGCTGGCAAAACGAAATATCGAGTTGGCAGCCATTTTTCATTTGGCCCTTGAAACGGCTATGCGTCAGGGGGAGATCCTCTCACTTCGCTGGGAGAATATCGACCTGCACATTGGCATCGCTCATTTGCCTCTCACTAAAAATGGGAGCGTAAGGGATGTTCCGTTGTCTTTTAAAGCCAGAAAGGTATTAAGAGAGTATTCCGGCCCTCTATCCGGACCTGTTTTCAGTTATACATCCAATGGGTTTAAAAGCGCCTGGCGAGAAGTTATACAGGCTTTAGGCATTGTCGATTTGCATTTTCATGATCTACGACACGAAGCTATAAGCCGTCTCTTTGAGCTCGGAACACTGAATGTTATGGAAATTGCAGCGATATCAGGACACAAGAGCCTGACGATGCTAAAACGCTATACCCACCTTCGTGCGACGCAGCTGGTTAGTAAACTCGATATACGTAAACGACAGGCGCAGAAACTGGCGGCGATCTTTGTTCCGTATCCTGCTGAACTTGAGAGCAGCAATAACGGTATTGTTTTACGCTTCCCTGATCTTGAACATCCTTCACTTGAAGCGCAAACAAAGGAAGACGTTATCCAGAAAGCCTCTTTTGAGCTTCTCAGAATTCAGGCTCTTGCTGCTCGTTCTGGAGAACGACTCCCCCCACCAGGCAATATCAAAGCCAATGACCCAACTCGTGTGCTTATTAATCCGCTCTGAAATTCTGTGAACCCCTGGATTCAAACACATCATAAACAAGGACGTTTTTGGCTGCGCTGTTATGAAAGTGGCCTTTCCAGATGATCCCCTCCGACCTGGTTTCCCCGCCGAAAAAAACTTCAGAAATGGCAGATGAGTTAATCATCGCCATAGAATGACGTTTTTTGCACCTTATGGCTGTTCTGCGCAGCTATAAGGATTTTGAAATGTCAGTCAGTCAAGTCGTCCCGGAAGAAGTTATACCTGAAAATCCAGAGGTTACTTCTTCGAAAGTTGTGCCTGCTGAGCCAGAGGCTCGCCGGTTGGTTCCCATTAACCTGAAAAAAATAGTCCGGATTGGAGGTCTGGGATTCCTCATTGTTTCTCTTGTTGGTTCTGTGGCCACGATTGTGATCATGGCACAGCAAATCTCTGATCTGAGTATTCGGGTGAACTCCCTGGATGCCGCTTTTCGCAGCGGTCAGATGAGCCAGTTGTCTGGTTCGGTTACTTCGCTCGAAGCTCAAAGCCGGAAACACGAGAAGCAGCTCGAGTCTGTCTCATCAGGGCTTGAATCAGTACAAAACCAGTTAGCTGATTTCCAGGAGGAACATTCAAAATTAACAGGAAGCATTAACAAACTTTCCTCAGAAGCCCTGGCGCGGCGTACCGCGATAGACGAACACTCTGAACGTATTGATGACATTAACTCACGGTTGTCACAGGTTGAATCGCGAGTTGCCGGGCTGAGCAAAGCTGAAAGCAACACTTCTCAGAAAGAATCGAAGCAGAACCAGCAACCAGTCACTAAGAGCAAAACATCTTCAAAATCCGGGACAGGCCAGATCGTAAAAAAGCCTGAGCGGTCAGTCAGGCGCGCAGCTGTTGAAGCACCGTTTGTACTGACCGGCATTGAGCGGCGCGGCGGGCAGATGTTCGCAGTCGTCATCCCCCGTGGAAATTCCCAAATATCAGATATGCGGTTGCTTTCACCGGGAGACGGGATGCTGGGGTGGACGCTTCGTTCTATCCAGGACAGTGGTACCGCTGTTTTCAGCGTGAACGGTGCCCAACAGAGTTTACAGGTTCAATAAGAGACCAGACATATGAAGCATCAGATGAGAAGAATTTTGATGGCAGGTGTACTTTCCTTGCCGCTGTGTGTGGCGGCATCAACAGTTACCACTCAATCGAATCAGAGTCAGCAAACATCCCTGCAGGCATCATCAGCAAACCAGGTTCAGACGCAGCAACAGGGTCAACAATGGGGGCTTTCAGATGAGGACTGGAGTCGCTATCAGTCGTTGATGAAAGGAGCCAGAGGCATTATGTCCCCTGGTCTTGATCCTCTCACTGCCCTGGGCGTCGAGACAGATAATTCATCTGAGCGCCGTCGGCTGGCTGAATTGTGGGTAAAACACGAATACGCCCGTACCGAGAAAGAACTCGCATTTCAACGAGAAATAAACACTGCCTGGCTTCGTCTTTATCCTGAAACATTGGCCGTGAATATGGGGAATGCCGCGGGTATCGCTCATGACACACAAGGAAGACTGGCGTTATTTGTCAAAGAGTCATGTTCACGCTGTGATGCTCGGCTTGCTGCTGTTATCGCCGACAACAGACCGGTAGATATTTACCTTGTCGGAAATGACGTGAGCGACGAAAAAATCAGATCATGGGCAATAAGCCATGGCATACCAGTCGAAAAAGTGCGTAATCGGCAAATTACCCTAAATCATGATCGCGGTTTGTGGCAGCGCTATGGGCAAGGTCAGATGCCAGTTATTTTGCAGCAGGGAGAAGAGGGATGGCAAATTGCCGCATTCTGAAACTGGCTTGCTGTTTATGGTTTGTCAGCACTGGTTGCCTGGCGGTCGTGAATGTAAATAGCAGTGTTCAGGTAGTTCCGCAGGCTTATCGGGTCATTGCTGCTGCCGAGCGCGTTCCGGCAGAATCGCTTTACTCGCTGGCGATGGCCGAAAGCACCCGTAAAACCGCATGGGGGTCTAAACCATGGCCCTGGACTATTAATGTAGCAGGGAAAGGATACCACTTTGAAACCCGCGAGGAGGCCTTTGCGGCACTTCTTGGATTTATGCAGCGCTACCCTCTCAAGCGTATCGATGTCGGTGTAGCCCAGGTCAATCTTGGGTGGAACGGGCATCTTTTCCCATCCTTTCGTGATGCTTTTGATCCCTACACAAATCTTCGTGCAGCGGCCCGAATTCTCCGTGCCTGCTATGACGCTCAGCCTGGAAGCTGGATTAAAGCTGCTGGCTGTTATCACCACCCGGCCGGTGGTAAGCCGGCAGCAAAATATATGGCTATCGTACGCCGCAAGCTAAGTCAGATCGCACCTGATATTAAGGTCCCTGAAGGGGGGCCGGTTGCTCTGGCCAGTCACTCATTAACCTGGGTTGAACCTCAATGAAAAAAAATATCGATAAATATTTCAATGGCATCTTTTGTGTATCACTGCTTACAGCAGCGTTTAGTTGTTTTGCTTCGCTGACAGTGGTCGGGGATCTGGGCGGGGAGTCAACCAGACCATTATTCGAGGCGATTAATTCAGGTGAGGAGTCGCATTTGTCCGATGTTTCTTCCTTGCCTGAACCACCGTCATCGCTGTCTATTTCCGATATGTTGCCCGTTAATACACCGGAAATGACACCCGGAAAGGTGACGTCTCGCCCTCTGCAGTTACCCGGTTTGCCCCCTGTTTTTGTGATTGGCGATGATGATATTTCCCGAGCCTGGCTGCGGCAGCGTGGTGCTGAACTGAAAGGGATGGGCGCCACAGGAATGGTAGTGAATGTTACGACTGAAAGTGCGCTCAACACGCTTAGAGGACTCTTGCCAGGTACTGAGATGGTCCCTGTTCGCGGCGGTGATTTGGCACAGCGATTGAAACTGACGCATTACCCTGTCCTGATTACCGCTGATGGATTAGCGCAATGACCACAGTGGTTTTCATATTATTGGCTTTCATTTCACTCACAGCTTTTTGGCTGCGGTGTAATACAAGAAGTGCCCGTGTCCGCAGACATCAGCGTAATCGACAGACGGCTAACAGGGTGTTGCTAAAACTGCCTGAGCTGAAAGCGGGGCAGCAGGTTTTATATTTACGGAAGATTAATCCCTATGTTTTCGAGGAGATGATTCTGACCGCCATAGAGCGGCGAGGAATACCGGTCAGGCGTAATCCGAGTTACAGCGGTGATGGTGGTATTGATGGTCAGTTCTGGATTGGTCAGGAAAGGTGGCTTGTCCAGGCTAAACGATTTGCCAGTGCTGTTCGTCCTGAACATGTCCGCCAGTTTGGTGAGTTAGTCCGACAAGAAAAATGCAGAGGTCTGTTTGTACACACAGGACGAACAGGTTTTATCAGTTTTAAGTATTTCAGTGATTACCCGGAAATTTTGCTCATAAGCGGGTCTTCCCTTTTGCTACTGCTGTCTGGTGAATCCGTTGAACATGTTCTCCGGCCATTAAAAAAGAGGTAATACAGATGAATTTTTCCATATCAACATTACCGTTTATTGGTTCGGTGTGGCTTTTGGTTTCTTTCCGGATTTTCATATTCCGGTCTGTATTGATTTCTTTGCTGATGTTTGGGTTATTTCTTTTCTTTTATTTATTTCTAGCCGTATTCCGCAAGGCCACAGATTCTGCTCATTTATTCCTCAAACTCAATGATAAAACTTTTGCTCTGTTCCAGGGGAGGGCTTTTATATGAGCGACAAGTACGTGATGGAATCCCTCCTTCGCCCGGCGGTTGAACTGTATTCCGCTGCGGCGGCGGGTAGCGCAACCTTTATTTGCCTTACGGCCCCTTGGGCTGTCGCGCTCGCACCATCGGTCAGTTGGGTGACCGCCGCGGGGTTTGGTGTACTGGCGCTGAAGCGTACATCTGAGGGGATGAAAATACTCCGTTACCGCCAAAACATTCGCCGTTTGCCCCGATATGTACTGACCAGCGAGCAGATCCCCGTCAGCCAGCGGCACTTGTTCCTTGGCAAGGGCTTCCAGTGGTCTCCCCGCCATACGCAGCGTCTTCTGGAAGCGAGGCGTCCGGAGTGTGAGGTCTACGTACAACCTTCTGTTATTTATCGCCTGGCACGCGATCTGGAAAAAAAGATGGAGTACAGCTTGCCGTGGTTGTGCAGGCTGACACGAACTGATTCGGCGCTCAACCCGTTTCGCCCGTTGCCTCCTGTAGGAGGAAGCCCCATTTACCATGGTGTGGAACTGGATGAAACTACGGTCACCTATGATCTCGGAGAACGTGTAGGGCATACACTGGTTATCGGCACCACACGAGTCGGTAAAACCCGGCTTGCTGAGTTACTTATCACACAGGATATTCGCCGTAAAAACGCTGCAGGCGAGCATGAAGTTGTCATCGTGTTTGACCCGAAAGGAGATGCCGATCTGTTGAGGCGAATGTATGCCGAGGCACACCGTGCTGGTCGTCAGGATAACTTCTGGGTGTTCCACCTCGGATGGCCAGATATAAGCGCTCGCTACAATGCCGTTGGACGGTTCAGCCGTATCTCGGAAGTAGCATCACGTGTTGCAGGACAGCTCTCCGGAGAGGGCAATTCTGCTGCATTTCGGGAATTTGCTTGGCGATTTGTCAATATTATTACCCGTGCGCTGGTCGCACTTGGCCAGCGTCCTGATTACGGTCTCATACTGCGTTACGTGACAAACATAGGTGAACTGTACGAAACCTATGTTGAGAATATGCTGAGTGAAAAGGCACCACAGTTGCTGAGTACAGTCGAAGCGCTGTTAGGTAGCGGTATAAGCGAGAAGGATCTGCCGCGTCACATGCAGGGCAGGCCTAATGGCATGAATATCTGGGCTATTGAGCAGGTACTGGCCAGCGAAGAAGGAAAAAAACTGTGGGACCCGGTGCTGGATGGGCTACGTAGCGCTGTGCAATATGATCGAACGTATTTCGACAAAATTGTTGCGTCACTGCTGCCGCTGCTTGAAAAGCTTACAACTGGTAAAACGGCCGCATTGCTGGCACCTGACTATACGGACCTGAACGATCCGAGACCGATCCTGGACTGGCATAACATTATAAAATCGCGCGGCGTGGTTTATATCGGCCTCGATGCACTATCCGACCCTGTTGTCGCAGCAGCAGTCGGCAACAGCATGTTCGCTGATCTCGTTTCCGAAGGTGGACACATCTATAAATTCGGTCTCGGTGATGAGGATGGCAGAAAAAGTTCGAAAGTGGCGATAAATCTTCACTGTGACGAGTTTAACGAGTTAATGGGTGATGAGTTTATTCCTCTCATCAACAAAGGGGGTGGTGCGGGCTTCCAGGTGACTGCATATACGCAGACTCTTTCGGACATCGAGGCCCGTATAGGCAGCAGTGCTAAAGCGAATCAGGTAGTGGGGAACTTCAACTCATTGATAATGCTCCGTGTGCGTGAAAAAAACACTGCCATGCTCCTGACCGACCAATTACCGGAAGTTGACGTCTACCAGAAAACCCTTACATCGGGTGTCACTGACGTATCCCGGCCGGGAGAGGGTACTGATTTTAACAGTAACGTTCAGGACCAGGTCAGTCTGGTTAAAGTCCCGATGCTCAACCCTTCAGACGTTATCAACCTGCCGAAAGGGCAGGCATTTGCCCTGCTTGAAGGAGGGCGCCTGTGGAAAATCAGGATGCCGTTGCCGGCTGATAACGACGATCCTTACATGCCCGCGAGCCTGAAGCAGCTGGCTGACAACATGGAGCAGAATTACCGAACTGGAGAATCCTGGTGGACAGGCGGTGATGCGGCATATTCGGGGGGGCAAAATGTCTCAGCATGACAGAGATACTGCCAATCGCAGTTCGCCATCCCGACAGAAACAATCCGGACCATTCGGCATGTTGCTCTGGGATTTGCCTGTCAGTTTAATTGGCATTCTGCTGGGGTCGCTTCTGGTTAGCCTGCTGATCGAATATGCCTGCATTGCCATACTCTGGCCTGACGAAGGTGCTTCACACAGCTACCGGGTGATGGTTGCAGAAAGCCACTGGTTGTCGGAAGGGTACACGCGGAGTTTACTGATGGCAGCGCCGGTTGAGACGATTTCGCGGTGGGTACATACCGCCTGGAACTGGTTGTTTGTCGATAGCGGATTCAGCCATTGGCTTCAATCATTCAGGGAAACTGGTCAGAAGGGGACTGGAGTTATCCCAACGATAAACCGGTTCGGTGACTCACTAATCGGCTGGCTTGGGGAGTACCTGCAAGCTACGCTCTGGGTAACTCTGATTTTCTTCATCAGGGTGATGATCCTTTTTCTGAGTCTGCCGCTGTTCGGCCTGGTGATTATCACCGGCATAGTTGAAGGGCTGGTCCGTCGAGATTTGCGTCGTTACGGAGCTGGATATGAATCGAGCTTTGTCTACCATCACGCCAAACGTTTTATTAAACCCGCACTTTACGGCCCCTGCATGTTGTATCTGGCCTGGCCGACTGCTGTCTGGCCAAATCTCCTGTTGCTGCCATCAGCATTATTACTTGGCGGTGTTCTGGCCATCGTCACGGCGTCCTTTAAAAAATACCTATAGCCCAGGAAGTAGCTGTTTCGGGAATTCCCCGGAGCCCGCTCGATGTCGCGGGCTTTTTTTTTGAAGGTCCATCTGTATTAACCAGCTCACTTTGTGTCATTTAATTTTCTGACCTTCATAAATATTTTCCTGCTGCCAGCATGTCCTGTTTGCGTCAATCTCCCGACGACAAGTTATTAGGGAGAGTCGCAAATGCGTCACACCACAATCATCCTGGCAATGTTATTGCCCGTTCTGCCGGTGCTGACCTGCCAGGCGTCAGAAAAAGATGAGCTGGCACTCGTGATGCGCCAGCTGGATCAGGTTCAGGCTGGCCTTGATCGCGCCCGCGTCGTAGCCAATCAGAATCAGGACGCTCGCTTTTATTTCGACTATCAGCAGGCAACCCGTGACATCTCAACGATGAGGCAGGGCATATCCACTTATCTCGAGCCGTCGCGCGCGCAGCCAACAGCACCCTCCACTTTAGTCACCGGGCAGTACCGTGCTGAGGAGCCCTCATGGCGATGAATGGCTCTCAGCTAAATGGATGGAGTGCGGGCACCGGAAGCAGCCTCACGCCCGGGCAACTGAACCTCTTGATCCTCGGTACGCTCGCCATCGTCGTTCTCCTTTTCAGCGCATGGGCACTGGTGCAGGCCTACCGTGGCCTGGTCAGTAAATCAGTGACGTTCAGGCAGTTCAATGAGCTGCTAATTCGACTGATTGTGCTTTATCTGCTGACCCTGTTTCTGTTTTTCCACTGAAAGGATGACTCAATGAAATTCACTTTCTTCAGGCATTTTCGTTCTGCCTATTCCCGTGCGGGATATTTGTTGCTTACCGGTCTCTTAACTGCAAGTCAGGCTATGGCAGACTTGCCAGCTGTTGAACAGCCAACATCTGGAGGCGGTGGCGGAACCTACAACACCGTTATGGGCTACATCAAAATGGGGGCACTTGCGATAGGGCTTCTCGTATGTGTCGGTGCTTTTTTTGCCGTAGCGCATGCCGTGATTACCGCATTTCACGATATCCGTCGTGGTAAGGGGGAATGGACTCAGTTCCTGGTCTATCTGGTTGTCGGCATCATCCTCATCCTTTTGGTTATTTACCTCGCAACTAAAGCTTCAGATATCCTGTAAGGAGCCCATATGGCCGTCATTGATTTCCTCCCTGACAGACTGAACAACCCCCCCGTGGTCTGGAAAGGGTTCACATCCGGGGAGTTTGTGCTGGCGGCCGTCATCGGTGTTATTGCCGGTATCCCTCTGGCAATACCGTTAGCTCTGGTTCCTTTTGTCGGATGGCTGGCTTTTCCGACGTGCATGCTGCTGATGCCGCTGTTGGTTATTTTTTTTGGCGGCAACTGGATTGCCAGCTACAAGCGCGGTAAGCCAGAAAATTATATCTGGCAACGTCTGGAGGAATTGCGCTGCCGTGCACGTATGTCCCGAACCATGATTCTGGATAGCAGGGCGTGGGAACTTAAACGAACGAAACCTGTTCCGTTGATGCGCGGAGGGAAAGTATGAGTCGTTTTCGTAACGGTATAACCGCCCGCGATAATCATATTATTTCGTTACGTATCGCTTGTGTTTTGCTGGCTCTGGGGCTGTTCGTCACCAGTCTGGGATGGATGCGAGCGCCCTCGGAACTGACAATTCACAACCCACCCGACCTGCGTTCCGGCAGCACCCGAAAATGGTGGGAGGTCCCGCCATCTACGGTTTACAGTTTTGCTTTTTACATTTTTCAGCAACTGAATTCCTGGCCGAAAAATGGGGAAGCTGACTACACAGCCAAAATTGCCCAAATGAGCCCGTATTTGACGCCGTCCTGTCAGGATTTTCTCAATAAGGACGCCGAGATGCGCAAGAATAATGACGAGCTGCGCGATCGTGTACGCGTGGTATACGAAATCCCCCGTCGTGGTTACAGCAACCGCAGCGTGACCGTCATTGATGAAGATCATTGGGTGGTACGGCTGGACCTGGTAGCTGACGAATATTTCCATACCGAACCCGTTAAGCGTGCCCTGGCGCGTTATCCAATGAAAGTGGTTCGCTGGGAAGGTGACCCAGAGCGAAATCCGTTTGGACTGGCACTGGATTGCTATGACAGCGCGCCACAAAGACTTGAGGCGATCTCCTTGCCTGAGCCAGAACAAAAGTCGGGAGCATTCAATTGAAAAAATTCTCAGTGATCCTGCTGACCCTGGTACTGGTCTCAGCCGGAGCTCGTGCTGTTGAGCTTATGAAATGGGAACGGATACCGTTGCAGATTCCCCTGACTGTAGGGCAGGAGCGAATCGTTTTTGTAAACAAAAACGTGCGAGTGGGGTTTCCGCCCGCACTCAACGACAAGCTGCGTATTCAAAGCTCCGGAGGTGTAGTTTATCTCGATGCGAAAGAAGCCTTTCCGGTGACGAGACTGGAACTTCAGAACAAGGAAAACGGGGAAATACTTCTACTTGATGTTTCTGCTGCCCCCGGTAAAACCACGCGGGAACCTGTCAAAATTGTCTACGACGGAGAAGTGGCTACCGCTTCGGCGACCGATAAACAGACGGTCAGCAGTGATGGGGACAGTGCCGGCCGTCAGTCGTCGGCAGAGGCAAAGGCAGAAAGCCGGAGGCCCGCAAAACTCAATGCGCCGCTGCCCGTTGTCCTGACTCGTTATGCCGCACAGAACATTTATGGACCGTTGAGAACGGTAGAGCCCGTACCGGGAGTAAGTCCGGTTTCACTGAAGCTTCCCCCCCGGATCACCACACTTATGCCCTCTGAGTCCGTCAGCGTCACGCCGATGGCTGCCTGGAGTCTGCAGGGCAGCAGTGTAATTGCGCTGCAGGTGCGTAACCGATCAGCAGTAAAGGTCATCCTCGACCCTCGTTCGCTGCAAGGTCAGTTTACTACTGCGACTTTCCAGCACCGTTGGCTGGGGCGTGCCGGTACACCGGAAGACACGACAGTTCTATATCTGGTTACTACAGGACGTCCCGAAAGTGCCTTTATTGCTGAACAGCGTTTACCCGAATCTGAAGGAAAGGAGAGTAAGCGGAGTAACCGAGGAGCGCATAAATGAAAAAGCCTGCTTCAAACCTGCTTGTGAAAATTGCGGTTCCCGTCGTAGTGGTGGGCGCCATCATGATTGGGGTTAAATCCTGTACAGATAAAAACGATAAAAATGAAGCAGGCCAGAAAACCTCTAATGTCGCCCTTAAGGATCTGACACCAGAAGATCTCAAAGCGCTGGGTGTGGAAGGTGACACCGCGCAGGATACTTTGCGTACCCTGGTTGGTAGTTACCGTAAGGTTCAGGGGCGGCTTGACAGCCTTGAAAGCGATAATAAAACGCTTGCTGATGAAAATAAGGAGCTGAAAAAAAATAGCACCAATGTTGATCAGCAAATCAGCCAGGCTGTGGGGCAAGTTCGTTCCGAAGAGGCCCAAAAACGTGCACAACTGAGTTCTCAGGTTACTGATCTGAGCTCGCAGGTGAACCAACTTCTTGATCAACTCAAAAATGGGTCCTCCGGCTTAACGGCAGGAAATAAAGGTAACGCTGCAGGCAGCGATATTCCTGTGGGACTGGGTTATGACAATGGTCTGACCGGAGGCGCGGGAAATATATCTCAAACAGATGGAAACGGGTTGCAATGGGTTGAACCGAAAGATGGTATTGCCACGGATGCGAACGGTCGACCGGTCTCAGATAAAAACAGTAATAACGCGACTGGTTTTTCTTTTGCCACCTCCTTTGGCGCTGCAGGTGATGCAGCCAGGCAGGCTACGTCAGCAGTAAGTACAACGGTACAGAACAACATTCCCGGATCTGAAAAAAATGCCGCCCCTGTTTATACCCTTCCGGAAAACTCCACGCTTGTGGGTAGTCGGGCCATGACCGCGCTGTTGGGACGTATTCCCATTGATGGCAAGGTGACTGACCCTTACCCGTTCAAAGTGATGATCGGAAAAGACAACCTGACGGCAAATGGCATTGAATTGCCTGATGTACAGGGGGCGATCGTTTCGGGAACCGCTACGGGGGACTGGACGCTTTCCTGCGTGCGTGGCGCCATAACCAGCATCACTTTTGTTTTTACTGATGGCACTGTTCGTACGCTTCCTTCACCTGAGGGGCAAGGCAGTAATGGTGGTAATCAGAACAGCCAGGGTGGGAATAACAGCAGTATTGGCTGGTTGTCAGATGACAACGGCATTCCATGCATTTCGGGTACCCGAAAATCAAACGCTTCTACTTATCTGCCAACCATTGCCGTACTTGCAGCTGCCAGCGCAGCTGGTGATGCCGTGGCCGAAAACCAGAATACCAGCCAGACCAATGGCTATGGTGGTGTGACGTCAACGCTGACGGGGGATGCCGGTCAGGCAGTGTTGGGTAAGGCGTTATCCGGCGGTATGCGTGAGACCGTTGACTGGGTTAAAGCGCGATATGGTCAGACGTTTGACGCGATCTATGTACCGCCTGGACAAAAAGTGGCTTTACATATCACTCGTCAGCTGGCGATTGATTATGAAGAAAAAGGCCGCAAGGTGAAATATGACAATTTCAGCCTCGCTGGTAGCAGCACGGGCATGGACTGATGGGGATAAAGATGCAGAACAATAAAAACCTCGAATATCGGGTGGACTATATACCACTGGGTGGCCGTCTCTTTGCCGGTTTTGTCAGGTGTGATAATGGCAAATGGGAAGGTAGCAGGCATGAAGTCACCGAACAGGCCCTGCTCGCTGTCGGAAAGAAGCTTCTGAGCGAGGGTAATGGAATGCAGATGCAACTGCCTGATGGGCGAGTGTTTCGTCTGTCAGCTGTCATCAGTGATTCGGATGAAGCGGAGGTGCATGTTGCTCAGTTTTAATCATCTGGCCACCATTATGTTGGTCGTTGTACCGCTTGCCCTCTCGGGTTGCAGTACGTCAAAAGAGGAAATGTTGCCGCCTGGCGACAGCACCATGCTTGAATTATGGAACGATGGTGCATCGGCAACTCATGCTACCAACGAGAGCAGAACAACACTTCGCCGGCCAGTTACAGACAGCGAACGTGAGATCAATCAGCAGGTCAGTAACAGCTACAGCCGCACCCAGGAAAATGAAATTCAGCAGACGTTCCCGCGTCTGCCAAATCCTGACATGGTCATGTATGTTTTCCCGCATCTGGCTGGCGGGAACACGCCGGTTCCAGGCTACAGCACCGTCTTTCCTTTCTACAGCCAGGTACAGTATGCGTTGCCTGGTGAGCGAACGGAGGATCTCTGATGGCTTTCCCCCTATTTGGCCGACGTCGAGCGTCTCAGGATGCTCATCAGTACGGTAACGGTCCGTTTTCCGTCAGTGGGTATGAACCGCTTACCCGGGAAGGGCAACTGACTCATTCAGATGAAGCGCGTCTGTATTCCACTGCACCTTCCATTATCGATCATGTTCCATGGGGCGAGTATTTGCCAGAGCATGAATGCATTCTGCTTGACGATGGTGTATCCGTTGGGGCCGTATATGAGATTATCCCGGTGGGCACTGAAGGGCGCCCGGAAACACGTCTGGACGAGATCTGCAATATCGCTGAGAACGCCCTACAGGACAGTCTCCCTGAACTGGATGATCATCAATGGGTGGTACAGTTTTTCTGCCAGGATGACTCTGATCTCTCTACTTATATGGATACTATCAGAGGCTATGTCAGGCCAAGAGCTCAGGGAACCGCATTCACTAAAGCCTGGCTGGCTGAACAGGAGCGCCACCTTGAAAATGTGGCGGTGGAACAGGGGCTTTTTGTAGACGAGGCTGTCACAGGGGCCGCCTGGAGAGGGCAAATTCGCAGAACGCGCATGGTGGTTTACCGTTGGGTTGAGACACCGTATCGTGACCCCATGCCACCGGAGGTGCTGCTGAAACAGGTCTGCGATCGCCTGACAGCAGCTCTGAGCGGTGCCGGTATCCGGTGCGAAAAGCAGAACGGCGAGCAAATCCATAGTTGGCTGTTGCGCTGGTTCAACCCGGCGCCGGCGTGGGTCGATAAGAAAACATTGTATCGTTGCGCAAAACACTCCGATCATGCACCGGGCGATCTGCCTCTTCTGAATGATTTCAGCGAAAGCCTCTGGTTTACCCGCCCGCGAAGTGATGCCGAAAGCGGTGTGTGGTGGTTTGATGATGTGGCACATAAAGCTGTTCCGGTTGCCCGCCTGCGTACTGCACCTTCCACTGGTCATCTGACGGGGGAGGTAAAACGTGGTGATAATGTGAATGCCATTATGGATCTGCTTCCGGAAGGGACAGTTCTGGCCATGACCCTGGTGGTTCAGCCTCAGGACAAACTTGAAGAAAGTTTTGCGAGCCTGAGCCGCAATTCAATGGGGGAGAATGTTGATTCCCTGCGTGCTCGTGAAGACGCTGCTACAGCGCGTAATTTCCTGGGAAACAAACACAAACTTTACCGTGCGGCCATCACACTGCTTATCAAGGCTCAGGACAAGGAAACACTCGATAAACGGTATCTTGATCTCAGCAGTAAATTACTGAACTGTGGGATGGAACCGATAAATCCAGAACACGATATTGGCCCTCTCAGCAGTTATATGCGTGCGTTACCCATGTGCTTTAACCCTCAAATGGATAAACACAACTGGTACACGCGCCTTATGTTTGTACAGCATTTTGCATGTCTCGCCCCTATTTATGGTCGTGACACCGGTACTGGTCACCCGGGGCTTACGTTCTGGAATCGTGGTGGTGGCCCCCTGTCCGTAGATCCACTTAATAAAAATGACCGTACCCAGAATGCGCACCTGCTGCTTTTCGGGCCGACAGGTGCCGGTAAATCTGCCACTGCGCTCGATAAACTGGCTCAGATGGTGGCAATCTACCGCCCCCGTATATTTTTGCTGGAAGCGGGTAACAGCTTCGGTCTGTTTGGAGATTACTGTAATTCGCTGGGGCTCTCAGTGCACCGTGTCAGTATCAAGCCTGGTAAGGTTATTTCACTTGCTCCGTTTGGCGATTCACATCTGCTCATGCAGGCGAAACCTGAGACGCTAGTGACAAGCGAAGAGGCCCTCCCTGACATTGATGAAGATGATGAGGACAAGGACGAAGAACGTGACATTCTGGGTGAAATGGAGATTGCAGCGCGGTTGATGATCACCGGTGGTGAAGCAGCAGAAGAGGAGCGAATGACACGCGCCGACCGCGGTATGATTCGTGAGGCGATACTCATTGCGGCTCGTAAAGCGTTTGACGAAAACCGCCAGATGCTACCGGAAGATTTAATGTTCTCGCTTGAGAACATTGCCCGCGATGTCAGCATGGGAGAAGACGGCCGCGAGAAACGCACGCCAGCGCGACGTGCGCGAGCTGAAGAGATGGCAGAAGCATTACGCATGTTTACCGAAGGTTTTGAAGGGGAGTTGTTTAACCGTCCGGGCGCGCAATGGCCAGAGGCAGACGTGACTATTGTTGATTTAGGTACGCTGGCGCGTGAAGGCTATGAAGCTCAGATGGCCGTTGCTGTCATCTCGCTGCTTAATACGATTAACAACATCGCAGAAAGGGAACAGTTCAGCGATCGGGATATCATTGTGCCAATCGACGAAGCGCATATTGTAACTGCTAACCCGCTGTTGGGCCCGTATGCAACCAAAATTGTCAAAATGTGGCGTAAGCTCGGATCATGGCTGTGGTTGTTCACACAGAACCTGGAGGATTTCCCTGACACTGCGAAAAAAATGCTCAATATGGCGGAGTGGTGGATCTGCCTCGTTATGCCACCTGATGAAGTTGAACAAATAGCGCGATTTAAGACGCTCACAGAAGAGCAGAAGGCGATGCTGTTGTCCGCGACAAAACTTCCGAGAAAATACACAGAGGGAGTTATTTTGTCCCGTAAGGTACAGGCGTTGTTTCGTGCGGTCCCCCCCAGTTTGTACCTGGCGCTGGGAATGACTGAAAAAGAGGAAAAAGCCGAAAGACGGGCCATTATGAATGAATTAAATTGCCCGGAGCTTGAGGCCGCATTTCACGTTGCGCGCCGCCTCGATGAGAAACGTGGCATTGGTACTATTCAGGGGACAATATGAAAAAACTGATTATGGCGACGCCGATCGTTGTACCGGACAAGGCTTTTATTGCCTCTGTTATTTTTACCGTTCCGCCACAGGGTTCTGCCTCAGTCGGTGTGGCTGACAGTGAGTCGATTAAGCATCTGCAAGGGGAGATCGTTAAGAGACTGGAGCAGCCTGTATTGCTGTCGGTCTATCCTCACCGGGTTGGCCGGCGCAGCTGCGTTGCAGTGCACCTCAGCGACGTGCATGAGAAAACCCTGGATATCCTGATAACTGTTACCGGCAATACACTCTGGCCAGCAGAACAGGAGTACCGGTCGGGTATCCGATGGAATATCTGTGTACCCGATGCAACCGATATGCTCTGGGTTCTTAAGGAAATCGACAGGGTGACCTGTGACACCGGATGTGACTTATAACCCTCCGACCTTGCCAGACAGCGGTGTGTTTTCCGCTGTCTGGTAAGGGGGGAGGCTGCGGGTGCGGGCGGCAAAGAGCCCGCGTGTATTAAAGTTCCTGCATTTAAAAAATGACATTTCCAGCGATCTGAGATTTATGCTGACGTACAGATGATGAATTACCAGGGCAAGATTAATTATCATTTTTCACGTCAGAATTAATTACTGACCCCTCCTTAAAGAGAACGCACCCTGAATAGGTTTTTCACACTCAGGGAGTGTTTTTCATGAAAATGCCATTTTGCTGCCTGGCAGCACTGTTCCTTTCCGTCGGTGCCAGTGCCGGCACAGTGATATATACCGACTCCTCTCATGCCATAGCAGCAAATCCTGGTCCGGATGTCTCCGTTGTTGAGCTCGATGCGCCCGAACGTGCACAGGCTGACATTTTCGGTCAGTTATCTGCCGATCCCGTTCTTGCAGAACAACGTGCCCGGGCAGTGATCTCTTCCCCGAATTTCCGGCAGCAGCAACAACAACTGGCGGAAGCTTATGCGGGTGTCACTCATGCCTGGTCCCTCGGCCTGGAAAAATACCCGGCTGTGGTTTTTGATGACGTCTTTGTTGTCTACGGTACGACTGATGTCAACGAGGCGACCCGTCAGCTCGCTGCCTGGAAGGAGAAGAACCGATGAAATCTTTCTCCTTCCGCCCACGTCGACTGGCGATCGCCACATTGCTGGTTTGTTCCGGCACCATGGCCAGCGTCAATACAGCGAATCTTCTGGCCAGCGCGGCAAGTACAGACTGTATCAGCTGGCGTGTCAGTGGTATCTGCTACTGGTTATTGTGTACTCCATTTGGTTGCACGGTGAAAACCTCGGTAAAAGTGACGCATTTCATTCCGGAGGCTGTGGTATCGGCTTACCTCAATCCCGGAGATAACCCCTGGACTGAAATGGCCACAGTTAGTGACGCCGCCAGCGGTGCTGAAGGTTCCCTGCTGGAAAGTGTGACGGGCGTGAGTACGGGGGGCGGTCGTCAGGAGATGAAAGCTCCCGGGGAACGTAAGCAGAACCTGCATTTCTATTACGGCGACGCCTGGGGCCATCCAGCTACGAAAATCATTGGCGGTATGGTGCCGGGCTATTCATGCGACAGCGCTGCTACTCCTTTCATGCCCTATTTCAACAGCTCACTGGATGCTCTGGTCTGGCGAACGGGCGTCCCGGAGACCCTTTATCCCGAAGCACTCATCCCCGGGCAACGAGAAATCGGGGAAACCACATCCGGCAATATGTGGGGGAACGTTTATCCACGTAGCGGGTTTGTCACCCAGACAGACAGTTACAAATCAGCAGCGGTTGTAGTTCAGCGTGTCGCTGACGTCATTACCCGCTCCGGCCAGCTCCATGTCTACAACCCCCTTACGGGACAGAAGTCCCCGGGTTACTGGCCACCCGAGCCGGTAAAAGAAAATACCGGCACGAAAAACCACAAATGGCAGCGACTTTCGCCTCAGTTGTCCCAGACCTGTGCAGTGTTTCCCGACACCAATGGCCAGATTGCCCAGGACGGTAACTATGCCTGGGCATTGTGGCAACCGTACAGCTGCTGCAAACGTCGCGGCCAGACGTTCCTTTCCAGCACCGATTTCTCATAAAGGTTCAGAACATGAAAAAAGCAGGACTTTTACTGATTTTTGCCTCGCTGCCGGCAATGGCAGCTGATATCTCTTTGTCTTCATCGGGGGCGTCAGTTAGCGGTAACGCTATCAGCGATGGGCTCTTTTATTCTATTGGTGGTGGTTCGGTTATTTCACCCCCGCCCAGTCGTAACAATATGTCCAGGATAGGCATTAATGGTGGCCTTAGCAGTGATCTGATGTGTGGCAATTTCGACATCAAAACAACCGTTGGCAACCAGCTGAATGGTATTACCAGCGGGTTTAAGGATTTGATGGGGAATGTGATTCAGGGGGCGACCGGTGCTGTCATGAGTATGCCGGCAATGGCTATTCAGCGCGCAAACCCCGGGCTGTATGAAATGCTCACCAATGGCGTTCTGCAGGCCGGTTTGAGTTTTGATAAAGCGATGTTGAACTGTCAGAGCATGTCGAAGAAGCTGGCTGATTATACCATCGGCAATAAATGGCAGCAGGTAGCCGTCTCTGAAGAGTACAAAGATATTGTGGCCACAAGTGGTGGCGATGCGGTTTCCAGCGACCAGAAACTGCAAAAAGCAACCGGAGAGGAAGGCGTGACGTGGGTCGGTGGGCAGAAAAGGGGAGGTAAGGGGCAGCCCGCAATTCAACCCACTCGGGATCTGGCCAAAGCTGGTTATAACATGATGAATAATTTGCCAGTGACCAGTAACAGCAGCGTCGGCTCCTCGAGCTGCAATGGTACCGCATGCCAACGTTATAAATCTTCTGAAGAGGCCGCAGCGGCCGTTGTTAAAGTGCTTGGTGATCGCTCCATCAGGACTTGCCGGGAAACCAGTGAATGTACCAGTGGTGGAACCGATAACCAGCCGGGCAGTGCTGTCGCTGGTACTGGCTTTTCTCCCATCCTTGAGGATGCCACGAAAGAGAATCTGGAGCAGCTTAGTAAGCTGGTTAGTGGTGAACTGCAGCCCACCACTGATAACCTTTCCGCACTGAAAACCGGCAGTCTGGTTGTCACCCGCGGGGTAATTCAGGCATTACGTGACGATCCAGACAAAGCGGCCCTGGTTCAACGGCTTGCCGGCGAACTGGCGATGTCCGATACCGTTGAAACCGCGCTAACAATGCGCAGGATGCTCACCACCGGTGAATCCGAACCTAATGCTGCAGAGCAGCCGGAAGCTATTGCCGAGGGTGATCGCCGCATCGATGCCCTCGATCGCGAGCTGACGGCGCTGCGTAATGAGATGGAGTTACGCAAATCTATCAGCAATAACAGTCTGCTTACGGCACTGGAACGGCAGGGAACAAGGAATCAGGATAACCGTCTGCAGCAGAAAGCCGGTAACGAGGACCAGGGCTTCAGCCAGATGGGCCAGTCTCAGTCTTCCGGAGCAAACTGATATGAGACTTAACCCGCTCAGCGGCCATATTGGCCGCATTCTCCTTATGGTGCTGCTCATTCTGTTGATGACGGCCAGCATGTTTGCTATCGCAGCGGTATTTATGGCTTACGACCCTGATGGCCACATCACACGGCGCTGGTTGCATGACAGCCGATGGGGACTGTTTGCCTGGCGACTGGTTCTTTATGGCTGCCTTATTACCGCCTGGATACTGAAGGTACGCCCACAGGCATTAATCCGTTGGCCGGACGGACGTCCACGTCTTGTGCGTATGGAACTGATGGGGGTGTTGTTCCTGGTAGCCACAGAATATGTGGCCTGGACAAGCGCTGTGTAAGGAGAGGACGATGACAGCAAACAGTTTTCTGGAATATTTTCTCGTTCTCTTTGGCTGGGTAATGAACAATGCCATGTGGAGCATTCTCAGCAATACGGGACTTTTTGCATTGCCACTGGTGGTCAGGGTTCTTGGCGTCTGGCTGAAAGTGAGGGAGGAGGGGGCTGACGAGGGGAACAAAGGGCTCCTTGCCCTTCCGCGAATCGAACATGCACTGTATGTGTCTTATCTTGTGATGCTCTTTTGCTGTATTCCGCTGTTGCCGGTTGATATCAGCACAATCAAGTTCGACAGCTCGCGCGCTAAACAGTGTGGCGTCAGTGTGCCGACGCCACAGAATTCCGGCTACAAGGGACTCGTTAATGATTTTGACGGTCGTACGGCCGAGGTTCCAGTATGGTGGTATCTCCTGCATATGATGTCGAAGGGTACAACGCAGGCAATGATTGCATCAATCCCATGCGGTACGAATTTGCGGCAGATGCGTTTTGACGTTCAGAACACGAAGCTGCGTGATCCTGTGTTGCTGCAGGAGGTCCAGGAATTTGCAGATCAATGTTACTCGAGAGCATATTTCAGGTTGAAAAACAGCAACAGCCAGCTCAGTGATGCCACCATCAACTCTGTGGGCTGGATAGGTAGCAGCTACTTTCTGAATACTACCGGATATTATGACTACTACACGGCTATGACGCCACGTAGCCAGTGGCCTTACAACAGCAGCCGGGACAGTGGCTATCCAGATACTGGCGCAGGTGGATATCCAACATGTAAGACGTGGTGGTCCGATGGTACTTCCGGGCTTCGCAAAAGAGTTCTGGCCAGCTTTAGTGATAACACACGTAAGGAGATGCAACGCCAGTTCCCCGGACAGCAGTGGGAAGAAATCGCCCTACGCTGGCTTGTCAGCCCACGTAACGCAGATCTGTCCGGGGGCGGTACCACTTATGCTGTTGGCAGTAGCGATACAACCACCGGAGTAGTTGGTAATCTTACACGCCTTACCTCGTCTATTGGTCTTGGACTGAAACAGGCCGAAGCGTTACCTGGTTTTGATGCATTGAAACAGGCATTGCCAATGATTCAGGCATTATTGTTGATGATGGTAATCACGGTCATACCGGCATTACTGATGTTCAGCGCCTACGATCCGAAAACTATTTTTACTATCTCCTTCGCGTTATTCGCTCTTCAGTTCATCACGTTTTGGTGGGAGCTGGCAGGCTGGCTTGATGACAGATTGATCACCATCCTCTATGACAATATGGCTGAGCAGGGGATTGCAAACAGCTCGGTGCCTTTCGCGGCTTTCTTTAGTTCAACGGCTGATGGATGGATTATGAACCTGGTTCTGGGGATGATGTACTTGGTATTTCCCGCGTTTTGGGTAGGAATGCTTAGCTGGATTGGCGTTAATTTGGGAACAGCAATAACTACTGGATTAGAAAAAGGTGGTTCTCAACCACAGCAGGCGGGAGCCGAGGCTGGAAGAGGAGCTCAGCAGATTGTTACAGATAAAGTCGGGGGAGCTATAAAAGGAAGCTTCAAATAGTAGTATTCATTCCATAGAGGACTGCCCATAGAGGACTGCGCGATATTTGAAACGCGCAGTTCATCTATTATCAGTCCATTTCCTATCTTGATCTGCCCATTCAGCCCTTTCTTCTTCCCAACGTGCTCTCCATTCGTCATTTCGTTTTTTACGTTCGGGAGTTATGGTCAGAATATTTGCTATACCATCGAGTACGGAGGTTCCACATGCATTGGTTGCACTGGTTAGTGCAATTGGCTCAGGTTTTTTCCGCTTTAACTTGGACTCATCACAAACGATATTGCGGCGTTTTGTGGTGAAGCGCGCAAAGGTGCTGCTTAGGTCATCTTTATTGAAACCGTCTTCGCTCATGGCAACGACTCCTCATTTTGTCTTTTTGTCTAATAAATAAGCTACTAAAAATCCCCTTTACACGCAAATTATAAAGCGCTATTGGGGGAGGGTATCGGCTCACCTGCGCGTTCTTTGGCGGCGAGCTCCAGCCCGCAACCTAAGAATATATGACGAAATGTTTCTGGATTACTAGGTGAATGCTTCTATAGTGGGATGACTTCTGGCATCACATGGAAAAGAAACAATGACGGTAGGATCACGCTGGTTTAAATTTGATTTTCATAACCATACCCCGGCCTCAGATGACTACAGAGTACCGGATCTCCAGCCCCGGGAATGGCTGCTGGCTTACATGCGACAGCAGGTCGACTGTGTTGTCATTAGTGACCATAACAGTGGGGCCTGGATTGACGTTTTGAAAGCGGAACTGGCGAACATGTCCCGGGACGCCAGTTCCGGTGAACTGGCAGACTTCCGGCCGTTGACTCTGTTTCCGGGGGTGGAGCTCACGGCCACCGGCAACGTCCATATCCTCGCAGTGTTGCACACCCAGAGCACCAGTGCCGAGGTGGAACGGCTCCTGGCCCAGTGCAACAACAACTTCCCTATTCCGCGTGAAACCCCCAATCATCAGCTTGTGCTCCAGCTGGGACCTGCGGGCATCATCAGTAATATCCGTCGTAACCCGGAAGCGATTTGTATCCTCGCACACATTGATGCAGCGAAAGGCGTTCTGACAAGCCTTACTAATCAGGGGGAATTGGCTGCCGCTTTTCAGGCAAACCCTCATGCTGTGGAGATCAGACACAGGGAGGAGGATATTACGAACGGGACTCACCGGCGTCTGATTGCGGATTTGCCATGGCTCCGGGGATCAGATGCGCACCACCCTGAACAAGCGGGAGTGCGCACTTGCTGGCTGAAGATGTCCGCGCCTGATTTTGACGGTCTCAGGCATGCATTACTCGATCCGGAAAACTGCGTGTTGTTCGATGATAACCCTCCGGAGGCACCAGCTTCACATTTGCGAAGCCTGACATTCAGGACTCGACTTTGCCGGCCGGCGGACCAGAATGGGGCCTCCGTCGAGTTCAGTCCGTTTTACAACGCGGTGATCGGCTCCCGGGGCAGTGGTAAGTCCACGCTTATCGAAAGTATCCGTCTGGCCATGCGAAAAACCGAAGGACTGACTGTGTCTCAAAGCAACAAGTTGAGCCAGTTCAGTCAGACGGGGATGGGCATGGAGGCGGATTCTTTCATCGAATGTGTATTCCGCAAAGAAGGCACCGATTTCAGGCTCAGCTGGCGGCCCGGTGGTCGTCATGAATTGCATATCTTCAGCGAAGGTCAGTGGGTGCAGGACAATCACTGGTCAGCAGACCGTTTTCCCCTCTCGATATACAGCCAGAAAATGCTCTACGAGCTGGCGTCGGACACAGGGGCATTCCTGCGCGTCTGTGACGAGAGTCCGGTGGTCAACAAACGTGCCTGGAAAGAGCGCTGGGATCAACTGGAAAGAGAATATCTGAATGAGCAAATCACGCTGCGTGGTCACTTGGCCAGCCAGACGATCGCGGGCACACTGCAGGGGGAGCTGTCTGATGCTGAACGGGCCGTCAGTCAGTTGCGGTCCAGTGCGTACTATCCAGTTTGCACCCGTCTGGCCACGGCCCGGGCTGAACTGTCTGCGGCGACTCTTCCTCTGGAGCATCATGAACAGCGTGTCGCTGGCCTGAGGGCGCAGGCGGAAGAGTCAGTACAAGTCCCGGTTCTCCAGGTGGAGGCGTCTGCACCACTGACAGCATTTATGACGCGTCTTTCGGACGTACAGCAACAATATGAACAGCGTCTTGACACGCTGTTGTCAGACTATGCCGCGGAACTCGATGCCATCAGGCAGGAGCCCTCTCTTCTCGCACTGGAAGAGGTGGTCCGCAACCAGGAGGAAACCGTACAACGTGAGGCTATTGCGTTACGGGAGCAGGGGCTCAATCCGAATGTCCTCGATGAGCTGATGACACGTTGCGAGTCGCTGAAATCGGAGCTGAGAAATTACGCCGATCTTGACGGGACGATTGCTGCCTCCGCAGCGAAGTCCGCAGAATTGCTGGCTGAAATGCGTAACCACCGTATGGTACTGACCGAAAAGCGGAAGGCGTTTCTGTCCTCCCTGTCTCTCAGCGCGCTGGAAATAAAAATTCTGCCGCTCTGTGCCCCGTATGAAGACACTGTATCTGGCTATCAGGCGGTAACCGGCATAGGCAACTTTGCCGAACGTATCTATGATAATGGTGACGGAAGCGGGCTGCTTCACGGCTTTATCAGTCTGCGTCCGTACAGTCCGATGCCAGCGGCTACGGAAAGCAAATATCTTGAGCTGGATAAGCTTAAAGCGCTGCATCTTGCTATCAATCGCGAGGAGCCGGGCGCCGGGGCAGAGCTTCACGGTGCTTTCAGAAATCGCCTTAAAGGTCTGAATGAAGCGCAACTGGATGCCCTGCAATGCTGGTATCCGGATGACGGGATCCACATTCGTTACCAGACGCCCGGGGGAGGAATGGAAGACATTTCCTCTGCCTCACCAGGACAAAAAGGGGCGAGCATGTTGCAGTTCCTGTTGTCGTATGGCACCGATCCACTTCTGCTGGATCAACCAGAAGACGACCTGGACTGCCTGATGCTAAGCATGAGCGTTATCCCTGCCATCATGGCAAACAAGAAACGCCGGCAGCTGATTATCGTGTCGCATTCTGCCCCAATAGTCGTCAATGGTGATGCGGAATACGTTATCAGTATGCAACACGACCGCTCTGGCCTGTACCCGGGGCTTTGTGGAGCGCTTCAGGAGACGCCGGTGAAGGCGCTGATTTGCCGACAAATGGAGGGAGGGGAAAAAGCATTCCGTTCCCGTTATGAGCGGATACTAAGCTGAGAAACTGTACCATCCCTAGGGCAGACAGACGTGTCAGAAGAGTAGCACCTGCGTGCCATTGAGTGTTTGAAAACCCGAACATTGGCCCCCATCATGCTGTTGGAGGCAGCATGATGGGGGCCGATGAGGCCTGTGAGTTACCCTTTCCCCTGACAGCCGTCACCAGAGTGTCAGTGGTGAGCATTGAGCCATGCAATCAGAAGTGCATCGCTACGGGAAAGCGTCCCATTTTTCAGCTGATTATCAATGGCTGTGTACAGTTTTTTTTCAGTGATTCCGTGAAGGGGGTTCAGTTCCCTGAAAACTGACTCACTGGTAAACTGGCACCGGGTAAATGCTTCCTCAGCGGTACTGACGGTTGGGTGGATCACCACAATATTAAACAACGCGCTGATGGTTGCCCGCAGATAGTGTTCAAGGTTCACCGTCAGCAGGTCAATGTGCGGGCTGGTGCCTGCATTGTGCACGATGGTGTTTCTCAGCAGATACAGGCGGTGAAGATGCCGGGTGACTTTCTCTGCATGCTGCTGCAGTTTATCCGCCATTTTCTCGGGTGACGCACAGATCCCGGCAAGCTTACGCACTCGGTACATGACATACGGAAAGTGCTGTAAATCTGCCTGAAGCTCCCGGGCCCGGTCTGCATCTTTAAGAAGGGCATAGAGCTGCCCCAGTGGAAGTGAGGCAATGTCTGGTGTGCGTAAGGGGTGTCCCGGTTCTCGCAGGATGAAGCGAAGCACTTTTCTTAGTGAAAAAAGCTGTTTAACAATATAATCCAGCACCATGCAGGGAGCCACAACGCTGATGACATGCTGTTCATGTGATGGTGTGCCAGGGGCAACCCCTAGCGTTAATGATTCAAGTGCCGACCAGTAAGCGGTGAAACGACTCTCCTGAACCTGGCTTTCAATACCGTTACGGAAAAACCGAAATACGGAGCTGATTTTTTTACGGGACACATCCGGTGTATCTGTGAATAGCCGGTTCATCGCCACCATAAAGCGCGCAAACTCCTCGTCCGTTAACCGGTCCGAGTTTGCCTCGATTTCATTATCGAAGCGCGGCACTTCGGCTTCGTCTTCATCCCTGATTATCATGAACTGTTTCTGGACGGTGATATCTCCCTTACCCACCATGTAGGCAATGACATCCAGGGATTCACGAAGCATCTGACCGGCCATGTTACGGGCAGATGTGTCAGACATTGAGCAAACTGGTATATCGACAGAGAGGGAGAAGCGTTGTCGGGCTTCATCAAGTGGCCGGAACACACATCCGTTGAACTGCAGTGTGGGTCCTTGCGTGTTAAGCAGGGTGTGCAGTTTCTCACTGATAATAAACATCCGGACTGTTACGTCCCGGGTAGGTGTTACCAGTTTCTGCCGGAACGAGTGAAAGGCGGTCCGGAAAGCGTCCGGTTCAGTACTCACATTTCTGAAAATATTGATGTACAGCAAGTAACATTCCGTAAGCGTCATTCCCCGGGTGAGGAGCACACTCATGACCCCGTTCGTCAGTGCGTAAATATCCCGCGCACAGTTTTCATCCAGAGGGTGCTCTGTAAACAGCTCCTGTTCAAGCATCTCAAGAGCCTCAGTGATATAACTGGCCTCGGTGATATCCGCCAGTTGTACGCAGAGGCTACAGATAAGACGAGGACGCTTTTCCACCGGGCTGCGAGTGGGGTCAACCAGCAGATCTCTGTCCAGAAGACTCACCAGTTGAGCGGGGATGTCCTCAAATGCCTCTCTCCTGAGAACTTGATCGGTCTCGAGTAACTCGAGCAGTTCTGTGGCCACCCGGAGTCTTTTTTTATCGGCACTGAAACGATCTTCCATTTCGTAAAGAAACAGCAGTTCGCGGATTGTGTTGAGTGGATTGCTGTATCCGACACGGTCCGTATCCGGGCTGTTTTTATGGCAGAAGTTGGACCAGCATTCAGTAAAATAGAGCTGACGCTCGGTAAGCACGTCCCTGTTCAGACGTCGGTCGATACGCATAGGTCTGGAAATCTCTTGTACGGTGAGTTATGATTCATTCATACCATATTTAAATCATCTGCCGCCATGCGGGGGATGTCACCGAAAAAAACGGCTCTCCCTTCTGTCAGTGGCTCAGTCCCGGGAAGGCTCAGGGCCTCATCTTCAGAAAGCCACCCTTACTGGTGGCTTTTTTTTCAGCAGTCCGGGATCCTTGTTTCACCTTGGCACTCCTAGAAATTGCAGGTTGTAAAGCTCACAGTATTACATCATTGCTAAAATTGCATTGTATTCCGATTTTGTCTCTGATTATGCAATGTTCTGTTTCCCTTCGATCCGAAAAAAGCATAAATCGGATAATAGGGTGACGAACTTTGCATGAAGGGCATCAGGTGACATTTTCCAGAGAAAAAAAGCTCCCTACCGCTTATTATTCATGAAATTTCTTATGGAAAACGCAGGATATCTATGTTTGGAAAACTTCTAAAAAGTGTCTCATGGCAGGTCAGAGCTGAGCTCCGACGGAGCCTGAAGTCGAACCGGGATTACAAAAAACTACGCTGGAACCCGGTGGAGAGAATACTTATTGCCTGCACCACCCATTACATCCGGGCTATGCTGGTTCTCTGGTCCGCAGCCTTCGCGGCTGTTGGCGTGGTCGAATATTTTCGCCCTGTACTACTACCTTTCGCTCTGCAGCATTTCAAGGGTATTACCACGCTTTCAGGTTGGATGTCTAATTTACTGGGTAGCCAGTTGACTATTATCGGTATCGTTTTTCCACTTGTCGTGGGCCTTATAAGTGTTCTGTTTCAAAAAAAATCAGCAAGGATCCATATCCAATCAGCATATCAACTTCATTCCGGATATTTGTTTGCTGGTCTGAGTGGACTGTCACTTGCCGCATTTATTGTGTTGGGCGGTATGACGTTATCTGTTGGTGACAGATACCTTAATACAGCTTTCGCCGTTACTGCTTTTGTGTGGATGCTTTTCAATATTATTCTGTCTATCTGGTTCTTCGTCTCCAGTCTGAATGTCCTGGATGAGAGCAAGCGCGATCGACTAATGAATAAGTTTTTTTTGTCTCAGATAGTGGATGACTACATTCAAAAAGCATATATTCTGGCGTGGCTGCGCTACCCGGGGGCTAACGTAGGTGAAAATTACCTCGGTAATATTAAAACACTGCCTTACTCAATCTCTGAGAAAGACGACATGCTTCATGTTAAATCTAATATCAGTAAAGGTGATGTTGTTACAGATATTTATGTTAGGCCATTTTTATTTCTGCTGAGAAGGCTAGAGGCGGTAGATGGGCAGGATGCGGAAATTATCATTTTGCCCTCCTTTGGTGTTCGTTCTGGTGAACTGACTTTATTGTCATCGAGAAATATCAAGCCTGTTTCAGGATTGTGGCGGTGGTTATTTAGCCGTTGTATTGTAACAGGGCGCCCTGAGAACAAAAGGGATCTGGATGATATTACTTTTGATTTCTTTGGTGAGGCTTACGATGCACTTAACGATAAAAATATTAGCGTCTTCAGAACAGGGATTGAACGATTAACAGATACCTATACCTCTATCAAAAGAAGTTACAATTACGGGGTCGATAAAAATTATCTGGATGAAGTAAAAGAATCAGGTTTTAGCCATACTTTCAGTGATTCATTCCATTATGAATTGAGAAAGTTTTTTCGTGAATCCGTAAAATCAACGGAATATTCAGGCGAATATTTCCGTGAATCGATGGCCATTCCATTGCAAGTGTACAGAAAAACACAGAGCACGTGTTTTACCGATTTCAGACAGTTTTTACTTTCGCTTTTCAGGGTGTGGCATGTGTTAAACGAGTGGAAAGCGGGACTGGGGGGCCCCCTCTCGGCCAGCCAGGAGCTGACTCACCAGGCCCTTATCCGCGAGTATATCGGACTGTGGGAAGGCTGGAGTATGACCACGATCACTGGCAAACCCGGGAGTGAAGATTCTTCTGGCCGCCTGATGTATCATCTGCATAATACCGCCAGGCTTCTTATTCCGTCAGTGGTTGCCGATAATGCCTCTTCCGTGCGATATGCTCACGACGTTCTCTGCCTCTGGTTTAATCAGAGCCGGTTTACACGGTACTGGGAGGAAGAGTACCGCTGGCACAGTTTCTTCCTGACTCCGGATTATCTGTCCCAGAAGGAGACTGATCCGCAGTGGGATATGTTACTCAGGGGCAGCCTGTATAAAAAAGATGCGGCCTTGTCCATTATATTTTCAAATGCCTTATCTGATTTGCGGTTGTTAATGGCAGGGTATCTTATTGCGCATTTTGAACCGCAAAAAAATATAGACTTAGCCGATCTTGTGAATCATCTCATTATGTCTGAATTATATGAAGATAGAGATACACATGACACGCTGACGCCTGCATTCAGATGTTCTGTCGATATCATTGACATGATACTGAGAATTGAGCACTGTAATCTGCATACGAATACAAGCTGGTACAGTGGGTTATCCGAAACCATTGAGGTTATGAACTCATATAATGAAAGGCCTTACATTCCTGGGCGTATGTATACAGGAGTATATGAAGATTTAGGGAGTCTCTACGGGGCGTTTGCCTTGCTGGCTATAAAGCTCGCAAGGCCTGCGGAACAGGTTACACAGCGTGTTAATGAAGCCCTGGCGGGAGGGTTGTTTTCCTACTTCAGTAAACACAGAATAATTTCTATTCTTGAACGACTGAAGCGAGACCCTTCAGTCCCTTATGAAGGCTATATCATTTCAGAAGCAGATTATGTAACGAATGTGGTTTTTTTTAATGATGTTCTGGATAAATACATTGATGTTTTCAGTCGTAGTAAAATGGCAGATATCCTTGCTGCTGAAGTAGACCAGGAACGACTGCGGAATACCGATATTCGTCTTACAAAAGAATCCCCAGAAATATTGACTGAACATGCTCTACTTAAACATTTCAGCTTTTCTCAAGATACAGAGTGTAATCGCCACTGGCAGGTCAGATTTATCTCAGGCAATGTTTCCAAAGAGTATGTTTCCAGAGAGATAAATCGTAATTTCTACGGAGATTTTCCGTCTGTATCAGATGTAAGGTCAAATATTCTCAACGAACTGCATTATTTACTGTGGAAATCACAGGCCAAACTAACGATGAAAGTTAAAAGCCTGGATGTTCTTCTAAAACAAGTCGCGCGACGGTCCGCTGATCAAAAGAATTACATTCTGGTGATCTATGGTTCTTGCTTCAGTGAAGAATTGAGAGATCTGGCCTATCAGCGGGAAAGACATGCAGCTTTTGACATACATGCTGATGCGTCAGCCAGGGGTATCCACTCTCTGCCCTTCAGGGTAAATAACTGTATTATTTACCTTGTCCACAATTCCGAACAGGAGTATTCACTTATGGTCAGCACGGAATCCTTTGGTGAACTCAGGCTGTTCAGGTATCCGGATGGAACCCTTTTCAACACCTTCTACCGCAGCAGCGACGATCCACTTGAAGGTGTAATGAAAACGCTCTGGGAGATGGAGATGGAAATCACTGATACACCAGTGGCGCGGTTTGAACATCGCTGATCAAAATTACGGTGACCCCTGATGGGGTCGCTGTTTAATTGAATTAGAGTTATCAATCAATACAAATTTTGCTCCTCAGGGAATAATCACCAATTCGCAACAATCCTTCTCTTTTAGTGCTATTCATACAATAATCCCTTTTCCCCGCTCCTGAGATCCGAAAAAAGGTTGACCCGGATCTGCTTCCCCCCTCCGGGGCGCTGCGGCTATTTAACCCGACATGTGGGGGGAATGCCGCCACCGTCACGCTATATGCTGTATTTTCGCCATCTTTCGTGACCCGGCGAGCAGGGCGGAAAAAGGCCGCCCTGCTTCTTCACTGACCGTGGTACCCTTCCGGAAAGTCGTTATACGTAAGAAAATCGGATCCCGCCGGAACCGGCATCCGGTAATTTAATGGCGTGGTTATATGCCTGGTTATTATCAGGTGAGTGATTATCACAAAGCGCGATAATACAAAAGGCAGGGATGGCGTCAGGAAGATATGTTTTCATGGCGGAATGAGTGAGAGGCGTGATGACATTTAAAAAGTTAATCAGTGTACTGAGACTCATGCACTATAAACTGGAGTGGCTGTGGATCCTGAATTTTGGCACCGGTACACCAGAACTTATAACGGGTGGGCGTTCACTTGCTGGATTTGATGCCCAGAGCAAAACATGGCGTTTTAATGCTGCCGACCGGTGCATTAAAGAAAGCGATAAAGTCTGGCCACCCCTCAATCGCCAGTCAGTTATGCAGCTGGATATGGGAGCAGTTAATTATATAAATCGGATGTACGGTGGTGATTCTGACGATTGACGGGATTTCACAACAGTGCAGGGGCGCTGAGTAATGGCGGGCGGGATTTCACATTTACAAAAACACACAGGAGGATGGCGTTATGGGAAGCCTCAAAGACCAGTTGATGGATATTGAAGCTGAACGATTTGATGAATGGCTTGAGGATAATTACCCGGATGTAGTCCCCAATTCTGAAGAATGGGAGCAGGCCGCGAACCTGTACTACTGGGAACAGGAGGCGCTTGCAGACCAAGCACAATGGGATCATGAACACGGGCTGTTTGTGGCTTCCCTGAATAATATTCAGGAGCGCTACCAGCATGCAAAACAGGAACTGAAGAAGCTAGATGCCCTGCTCGATAAGGAGCAGTCTGAACTGGTGTACAGGATGTCTTTCGTGCATACAGTTACAGTGATGGAGGCATACCTGATGTACTGCGCCAGGGCGCTGCTTGAGCATGACTGGCCACTTTGTCGTTTTCTTGTGGAGTATTACCTGAAGTCCGAACGTGTCAAAAAAAACGAAAAGCAGTCAGCTCGTGAGATGGAACTTCATATGTTCAGACCTGCTGCGCGCAATTATGTTTCCCGAATGACGTTTCATAACGTTAAAACTATTGAGCGCTATTTCGGTGCCGTACTCCACATCCCGCCCGTCTGGCCTGTTAAGCCGCTGGGCATCATTGCAGACTGGCGAAACGATCTGGTACACCGCAACGGCGTGGATGAATACGATGTGCCACGAGTCATATCAGCGCAGCAACTGCAGAATGCCCTGCAGAAAGTATCTGACCTGATAGAGGCCGCTCATCTGTCCCTGCGTCTGGAACTGGATTATTTCGGTAACTGGCGCACCGAGGAAAACCGGGAAATCATTTCATCAGCACTGTACATCCCTCCAGCCGGAGAAGAATCCTGATGACCGGACTCGTTACCCCTGGGCAGCATCCGGCACCTTCAGCGCTGTTACCGGTAGCCATCGACTACCCGGCCGCGCTTGCGCTGCGCCAGATGGCTCTGGTGCACGACGAACTGCCGAAATACCTGCTGGCACCGGAAGTCAGCGCCCTGCTCCATTACGTGCCGGATCTGCACCGCAGGATGCTGCTGGCCACCCTCTGGAACACCGGCGCACGGATTAACGAGGCACTGGCGCTGACGCGGGGGGATTTTTCGCTGGCGCCGCCGTACCCGTTCGTGCAGCTGGCCACGCTGAAGCAGCGCGCGGAAAAAGCCGCCAGAACGGCAGGCCGTGCGCCCGCCGGCAGTCAGGCGCACCGTCTGGTTCCGCTGTCCGACAGCCAGTACGTCAGCCAGCTGGAGATGATGGTGGCCACCCTGAAAATTCCGCTGGAACGTAAAAATAAACATACCGGCAGAATGGAAAAGGCACGCATCTGGGAGATCACCGATCGGACGGTCAGGACCTGGCTGAATGAAGCGGTCGAAGCCGCTGCGGCCGATGACATTACATTCTCCGTACCAGTGACGCCGCACACGTTCCGTCACTCCTATGCCATGCACATGCTTTACGCCGGTATTCCGCTGAAGGTGCTGCAGAGCCTGATGGGCCATAAGTCAGTAAGCTCGACGGAGGTGTACACGAAGGTGTTTGCCCTTGATGTCGCTGCCAGGCACCGGGTTCAGTTTCAGATGCCTGCAGATGAAGCAGTAAGTTTGATGAAGCAGATTACTCAACATGCGCGGTAAACCGGTGCATATACAGAGCTACTAGAATTATCTAATCGAAGCGCAAGGGAGATCTGACCATTTCGTTGTATAAGAAGGTGAGAGCATTTCACGTTTCATTTGCCACTCCGGCGCTATCCCTCGTCCGGCAAACCATATTTTTCCCAGTCCGGAATGGTTGATCCCGTCCAGCACTTTCATCAGCTCATCGCTGTTTGCGCGCGGCTGTATCTCGTCAAACAGGTTTAGCTGAGAAACTCCGGTGGGTGTAAAGTCATTCAGCATCACACCGGCCTTTGCATAACGATGGCCATCTATAAAAATACGATCCAGAGCTTTTACTGCGGCGGTGATGATGTCCCGTGTATCGAGTGTGGGAAGGAGCAGCTTTTCACTGGCCACGTTGCCGTAATAAGTCTCCTTGACTGCAAATGGTGAGGTTTTGACGAAAACCGAGATGTGCCGGCAATACTGTCGTTCTCCCCGTAATTTCTCAGCTGCCCGTTCGGCGTACTGACAAACAGCCTGACGCAGCGCCTCATAGGTTGTGATCCTTTCCCCAAAGGAGCGGCTACAGACAATCTGCTGTTTCGACGGAGGAGCCTCTTCAAGCGATATGCATGCTTCCCCATTCAGTTCGCGTACCGTGCGTTCCAGTACTACCGTGAAATTCTTGCGCACAAAGGTCGGGTTCATGCGGGCCAACTGCAGAGCAGTGGTGATCCCGTAGGTATTCAGTTTTTTGCCGATGCGACTGCCAACACCCCAGATTTCTTCGACTGGCTGCAGGGACAGCAGTTTCTCCGTTCGCTTCAGGTTTCCTGGTGTCAGGGCCAGTACGCCCCCGAACTGGGCCCATTCTTTTGATGCCCACTGCGCAGATTTAGCGAGGGTTTTGGTTGGCCCCATCCCCACACCGATTGTTAACCCGGTCCCGTTCTGGACATACTCGCGTAGTTGCCGGCCGAAATCCTCAAAATTCATGCAGCTATCGATGCCACGGATGTCGAGGAACATTTCATCAATGCTGTACTGTTCCACGCGCGGTGCCAGTTCTTCCAGGTGGGACATTACACGGTTGCTCATGCTGGCATAGAGCTCATAATTACTGGAGAACGTGACGATGGGTTCTGGAAATGACATCGCTTTGAGCTGAAACCATGGTACGCCCATTTTTATACCCAGAATCTTGGCTTCCTTTGAGCGTGCGATCACACAGCCATCATTGTTGCTAAGCACTACTACTGGTTTGCCACGCAGGTCAGGACGAAAGACTTTCTCACAGCTCGCATAAAAGCTGTTCACGTCGGCTAAGGCGAACATCACTGTGCTCCGCGAGTTTTATGAACAAAAGCGGTAACAACTCCAAAAATCTGTAGCTGTTCTGGCTCTGGCCATAGCGTTGGATACGCAGGATTCATTGGTTGCAGCCCCGGACGTGGGGTGAGCAGCAGTCGTTTAACGGTAAATTCACCATCGATCTCCGCGATAATGATATCGCCATGCCGTGCTGGTTCGGCCTTATCAACAACCATTAAATCACCTGAATGAAGACCGATGTCTGTCATTGAATTACCAATAGCTCGTACAAAGTAAGTAGAGCCACGTCGCTGAATGCAGTATTCGTTCAGATCTAGTTCGGCTTCTACATAGTCTTGTGCCGGGCTGGGAAAACCTGCGGAACAGCTCTCGATAAACAATGGAATCGATACTTCTGGCGGCTCTGATGTTGGACTAAGGAAGGATAAAACACGCATGATCTCACCCATTGATTAACTGTATGCATATACAGTATTAATTGAGGGGGTGAAAGAATCAAGTACTGTTTTTTAACTTGTTGATAAAGCATCGTTTGATGTTATTGTCTTATCATTACGTAAAACAGCAGATAATGATAATTAGACAAATATTAGTGCACTAACGCATTGAAAAAAGGAAAAAATATGTGTGCAGAAGAGGTAATAAGCTCCGTAGGTGATTTTCTTAAGGTGGTGAAAAGATTCTCACCGGGAAATGAAAAAGTTTTTTATCGTGGGCAGGGAAATGCTATTCATGGAGTGAATTCCAGCCTTTATCGCTTGTTAGATAATACGAAATTAAAACCGTTTAATATAACACAGTATAATTTTATTACTCAACAAATGCAGACTGATGACATTTCAGAGTATGTGTTGGCACATAAGCTTTATGAGAATTTTAAAGATAATCATGTTGTGTATCCTGATGTGAATATAATCAGCGGATACACTATGAACGAAATTGATCTTCATGTGACAGCTCAACACTATGGTTTATCGACAAGGGTTATCGACTGGACAAAAAGCCCATTAGTTGCTCTGTATTTTGCTACAGAAAAAAGAAAAAATTCAGATGAGCTAACTGATGCTTCTGTTTTTATGATTTGGGATACTCCAGATAGTAAATTAGATGTAGTGCAAAGCTCGAAATTTCTCGCTGCAATAAAATCAGAGAAAGATGCTTACAAGGAAATTTACCGTCGAAGTTCTCAGTTTTATAAATCTAACCATGCTCTTTATATTTCGAACCCTTCTGATCCAGTTTTATTGAAAAATATAAAAGATTATCTGGATGATGTAAGTTCACTCTTAATTCATTATGAACCAGGGACAGGGATTAAATTATATTTGAATCAAAGCCTTCATCTTTTTGATTTAATGACTCTGAATTTCAGTTTTACTGGTCAAAATCTTGTCACCCGTTTGTTTGGGAGTTTGACACAATTCTTAGGGGATCTAGACTACAATTACAGTAGGAGTCACGATAACGTTGATATTTTTAATAAGCATCAGACTATAATAAAACCACTACCGATAAATCAACGGGTAAAAAACCAGCAGGGCGTATTGCTTTTTTCAAATAAAATAAATGAAGAAGTTTATGCGGCCTCCATGTTTGGTGCAAGTAATACGGTGTCGAAAATAGATGAGGAAAGTCTTTCCGGTTTACAATCAAACTCGGGGCTTTTGAAGATAGTCATTCCAAAAGAGAAAATTATTGAAATCAGGAAGGAACTGGATTTATATGGATTCACTAAAGAATTCATATATCCTGAGATAATGTCTTTCACAGAGTATATGCAAGAGAAAATAGTTTCAGAAAGTCAAAATTGAATATATACCGTTATTTCATGATTTAAATGCGGAGCATACCAGCTCCGCTTTTTATTGTCGTAACCATTGAAAATGGATCGAGCTCTGATCTAATATGACTCTGTTGTACCGTTGCGTTGTATGCAACATGCCAATGCCTCGGCGATCTGAGAGAGGCGCCTTCGGGTGATCGCCATGCCAATGCCACCGTGACCTGAGAGGTGGCGCCTTCGGGCGGTAACTTCGTTTACCCTTTGAAAACGAAGATCGCATACAGTTTGAATCTGGCGATGAAGGTCCCTTTCACTTCTGTATCTGTTTTTTAGGTACGTCTTGCAGCCGTTGTCTGGTCGCAATTTTCTTATCGTTTTCACTCTTTATGACGCTGCTGGCCGTTGCGAACTTTGCAGCGTGGATATGACCATTTGGAACATTTGGGCATCTTCCACGACTGCATTGAGAGCAGAGGAGCGCGGCGTCACTTGTGCACGAGTGAAACGAGTACCAAGTGACGCGCGCAGCGCATAACTGGCAGAGCTGACGCACTGCCATTTCGACAACTTTTTTACCAACTGACCAACACGTATTTAAAGGTTTAAGGGCCTTAAAAACGTACTTCATTCACTGTTTGTTCATTTATCAACCAAACGTCTTTCCCGTAAAAACGGGTAAGGACTTCATTCTGAAAGGAGAAAATCGACACGATATCGATGGCGACACCAGTCAACATACTGGTGTGTGGAAGCAGACTGATTAATTTCAGCCCGGTGTAAACCGCGAACAGGTCAGAGACCTGGGGAGCTTCGCAATAACTCAACATTTCGCCGCCCCGATGCACAGATATCTGTCGAGACGCAGGAAGGGCAACCATAAACCGTGCCGTCGGGGTGAAATTCATCGTCTGTAGCTGTGGCGCAGCCGGTGTCAGTGCTTTTCCGTTCACGCAGACGGAAAAGCACTGACACCTGTTTAAATGGAGGGTTGTTTATGGCAAAACTGAATAAAAATCTTAAAACACTTGCCAGGCAGGCAGGGGGAAGTTTTAAAACCGTTTCTGACCGAATGAAAATTGCGGACAGGTTTGCCGAACGTTTATTAAAACTTAATGTTCAAATCAGAGATATTAAAAATATCAAGACGGGGCATATCGAGTTGTATATGAAGAGCCGCCTTTCCGAAGATATTTCCAGACGCACACTTCAGAACGAAATGGCAGCTATCCGGGCTTTGTTACGTGTTGCGGGGAAAACATTCATGGCAAATCCTTCTCATGAAAAACTGAGCAATCAGGCTCTGGGTATTTCGGAAACGAGCCGGGATGGAACTAAGGTTGCTATTCCCGATGCTTATTTTCGGCAGGTATTGACGTGTGTAGAGCAAAAGGATGATGGCGTTGCATGTGCAATGAGATTATCCAGATTACTCGGGTTAAGAACAGAAGAAACAGTACAGTCTGCTAAATCGTTGCGTACCTGGCAAAAAGCTTTACTCAATGGTAACGAAAAAATACGTGTTGTATTTGGGACAAAAGGAGGACGACCAAGAGATACAACGGTATTAGATCGCGAGTCAACTCTGGCTGCAATCAATGCGTCCCTTAAACATTTGAATGAAAATAATGGAAAGTTGATTGATAAGCCATCATTACATACAGCGATTGAACGTTATCGCAATGTTGTCCGTGAGTCCGGATTAACAGGAAAATATGCGCCTCATAGTTTACGCTATGCCTACTCTGTTGATGTCATGAATTATCATATGAAAAGAGGTTTCACTAAAGAAGAGGCACAGGCTCTGACATCAATGGATCTGGGACATGGCGATGGCAGGGGACATTACGTGGCTCGTGTTTATAATATGGTAGAGGGTAATGAGTAAAAGAGTTTTTGTTTCTGGTGACGATTCGGTTATTGGGCGTGTGTTTTTGGGATGGGTGGAACGGGTTTTACGTATTGTATTATAGACAGGGGGCATTATGAGATTGCCTGTTCACAGGAGGCACATGCGTATTACGGCGACAAATTCACCCGTACTGATGTGTATTAGCTCAGACTTGACCTGACAGTTTTATCTGGCAGCACACAATCAAATCTGACAGTCTGCTTTGAGCTGTGAATTCAACTGACGAACTTCACATGCCCAGAAAAGTGCCGTTCGCCAGAATTGTGTTTTAGGGTTTGCTGATAACTGCAACGTCTAAAATTGTACTACCATTTTCATGGCTTACCTGGCCACTAACACGCACCAGATCCTGAGCGTCGAAATGTTGCCCGTTCCAGACCTTCTGCTGAATGCGCACTTTGATGGTGCCGGTAGGATCACGGAATGTGTACCATTCCTCCTGTTGCTGACTGATAACATTGCCTTCCAGCGTTACCCACGCCCCTTCGCGCATTGAAGGAACGGCCTGAATACGACTTTGACCATTCTCCTGCTGAACTTTATGACCGGCGTACATGCGCTCAGTGACGACAGGCTCTTTCTCAGCGGAGAAGCCGCCCTGCGCTGCCAGGGCAGGAATGGCGATGAATGAAGTGAGTAACATACCGGTGACGTTGAAGAACTGACGACGAATCTGACTGAAATATTGTTTTTGCATAGCAGGTTCCATTTATGATTTTACATCCTCCCAGGGGGGATGATTTGATGATAAATGAGCGCCTGTAAAAGCTCAATTGCTATCCCCGGTAGGGGGATAAAAATGTGATGGGCTTCAGAGATAAAAAACCCACCGGGGGGTGGGTTCAGAGAAGAGTCATGTAAGGCGAAATCAGCGGGTCACGCCGATCCAGCCGTGATAACCCATGTAGATGCCAACAAGGGCAATCAGTACGCTTGAGAAGTACGGGGCCCGACGTGCCAGCGTATCCAGGCCGCTCCAGCGTTTTGTTGCCTGACGAACGCTGAAAGCCGCTGCTGCGCCCACTGAAACCAGCGTAATCGCTAACCCAATGCTGAAACACAGTACCAGCGCGGCACCGAGCGTAAATTCTTTCACCTGGATGCAGAGCAGCAAAACGGTAATGGCTGCCGGGCAAGGAATGAGTCCTCCGGTCAGGCCGAACAGGATAATTTGCCCGGTGGTTACGCTGCGATTGGCAAAGCGTTTTTTGATGTCGTTCGCGTGCGCTTTCTCATGGGCGTCCTGATACTCGGGGGAATTAACATCCAGTCCCTCCAGCGCGGAGTGATCGTGGTCATGATCGTGACCGTGTTCATGCTCGCGGAATTCCACATCATAATCGTGTACATGGCCGCGATGACCCAAAGAGAGACGAACATCAAAACTGTGCGGCTCCGGGATCGCCAGGGCCGATTCCATAAACCCGTCTTTTTCGATGAAATCAAAGGCCTGTGAAAATGTTCCTGTGCCCCGGTTAGTGACCAGCGAGATATCGCGGGCTTCCCATTTCTTGCCGCTGAGCGTGCGTAAACGCCAGTGAGGCGGCTGGCCTTCCTCGAAAATTGAGAGTTCAATGCTGCCATGACCGGTATCGATGATGCGGGTTTCGTCGTGATCGTGATGACCGTGGCCGTGTTCCTCTTCCTGCTCCATCTTCCACAGTTTTTCGCCGCGCCAGGTGCGCCAGAACATCCATGCCGCCGTGGCAAGAATGATGATCGCTGAAATCAGCTGGAACCAGGGTTCAGCCGATTCGGCGGTGAATTTCTGACTGACATACATTCCGCCCATGGCAATCAGCCAGACAACTGACGTGTGCGAAATGGTCGCAGCAAGCCCTAATAATACGGCTTGTTTGACCGTTCCCCGGATAGCCACAATAAAGGCGGCCATCATTGTTTTGGAGTGCCCGGGCTCCAGGCCGTGAAGCGCACCCAGCAGGATCGCGCTGGGGATGAACAGCCAGGCATTCGCCACGCCTTGCTGTAAAAGAGCAGAAAAATCAGTCATATTTCGCTTGCCTTAAAGATACTTGGTTATCTCTTTAAATTCGCTAAGCGTGTTATCAGACTCAGTGTAGTCGGCATGAAGGGCGTCCTCCAGGCAGTGATCCAGATGGTCATGAATTAAGGTACGCTTCGCATTCGTTATCGCCTTTTCCACAGCGTGCAGCTGCTGGGCGATATCCAGACACGCTTTTTCATCTTCGAGCATCTGGATGGTACTTTTCAGGTGCCCTGCGGCACGCTTAAGTCTTTTAATAATGTCAGGGTGTGATGCGTGAACGGTCATGATTTATCCTCTCCAGGTGGAGGGGATAAGATAATGTGTATCAACGCCATGGTCACACGTTTTATCGGCTTATCCTCTCCTGCCCGTTTGTCTGTTTTACGGAAATTACTTCTCTTTCTTCGGCCATGAAGGGTGTTCATCATCAATGACGAAATCATGCTCATGGGTCGATTCGTTGTTTGTTTCTGGATCGGTGTGGCTGTGAACCTGGGCGTAAACTTCATGCTCAGGCCGCCAGATAAGAACGGCAGTAATCAGTGACAGTGCGGCCACAATGGTCAGGGCGATGAACGAAGCCTGTGTCCCCCATGTTGCACCGACCCACCCGGCCAGCGGATAAGTCACCAGCCAGCATGAATGCGACAGTGCAAACTGGGCGGCGAACAGTGCCGGTCTGTCTTCAGCCGTAGAAGAACGGCGCAGCAGGCGACCACTCGGCGTCTGAGAAAGCGAATAGCCCACGCCCAGCAGCGTCCAGAGCACAACCAGCGTGATGTAATCCTTGAGGAAAATGCCCAGCCCCAGGCCAACGACTAAGAGTACGGTGCCCACAAGCATCGGCATGCGGTCACTCATTTTGTCGAGAAGTCTGGGGAGAATCAGAGCCGATATCATGGATCCGACACCGAAGAAGGTCAGCGCAATGGCGGTGGAGCGCTGCGAGAGACCAAAGTCCGCCTGAACCAGAACCACGGTGTTGACGATAACCATCGCACTTGCTGCGGCCACGGCCATGTTGAGTGCCAGCAGGCCGCGCAGTCTTGGGGTTTTCAGGAAGATGCGCATGCCCCGTGTGGTTTTGTCATAGATGCTGCGGTTGACCGTTAACGCTTTCATCTTTGGCAACGTCACGGAAACAACCAGAGTCGCTGAGGCGAGGAACCCGACCGCCGTACCGGCAAACAGGTTGTGGAAGTTCATGACCGTCAGCAGCGCCGCCGCCAGCATGGGGCTGATTACACTTTCCAGATCGTAGGCCAGACGTGACAGAGACAGCGCCCGGGTATATTCGCGTTCGTCAGGAAGAATATCCGGGATTGTCGCCTGGAAGGTTGGCGTAAACGCCGCCGAGGCAGACTGAAGAATGAAGATCAGGATATAGATTTCCCAAATCTGGGTGACAAAAGGCAACGCGACAGCCACGAGGGCGCGAACCAGATCCAGCGTCACCAGCATGGTTCGACGCGGGAATTTGTCGGCAAAGGCCGCTGCCACAGGCGCAACCAGAATGTAGGCGCTCATCTTGATAGCCAGTGCGGTACCCAGAACCGCCCCGGCCCTGTCTCCGGCAAGATCGTAGGCTAACAGCCCCAGGGCAACGGTCGCCAGACCGGTGCCGATAAGGGCGATAACCTGTGCCATAAACAGGTGGCGGTAGGTACGATTAGAAAGAATATTGAGCATCAGGAAATCTCTTGGCTTGAATTTACATCCCCCCCAGGGGGATGTTGAAAGCATAGAGGGAGCTGAAAAAAATGACAAGCTTTATCCTGGTGGGGAGGATTAAAGAGACATTCGTCAGTAATTAACTTCAGTTTTTAAGCTCATTAAGTCTTCATCAGCGAGTCCACTCTATTCGCATTCATTGTAAATATGTAGCATATTCTTCATTCTGTTATATCATTAACAAAATCCCTCGAAGGAGGGGAGACAATAAACAGAGAGTGGTGAGTGAAAATGAAATATCTCCTTCTCATCCTGTCGCTTCCGACAGAAAACGCCGCCGTCCGGATGCGGATCTGGCGTGCACTCAAAGCGTCCGGAGCGGCAGTATTGCGGGATGGTGTCTATCTGATGCCTGAAACAGAATTATGCAGGATGACTCTGGATGCTCAGGCAAAGGATGTCTGTGATGCTGGAGGGATGGCTTTGGTACTCAATACTGAAGAGCCTGAAGGTTCCTGTTTCGCCAATCTTTTCGATCGTGGTGAAGATTTTGCGGTACTGCTTGTAGAGATCTCACGTGCACAGGGAGCCCTGACCGGGGGGAATGTCCAGGAAACACTCAGGCTGGTTCGCAAACTGCGAAAATCGTTTACCGGTCTTGCTGACATCGACTTCTTTCCGGGAGAGGCGCAGCGCCAGGCGGACAATGCACTACAGGAACTGGAGATGGCCTGCTCGCGGATATTGTCACCTGATGAACCTCATATGGTGATCGGTACCATCCCGAAGTTACGCATAAGTGACTATCAACAGCGAGTCTGGGCAACACGACGGCGTCCCTGGGTGGACAGACTGGCCTGTGCGTGGTTAATCCGGCGCTTTATTGATCCCCGGGCAAAATTTCTCTGGATGAGCAATCCGGCGGAATGTCCGGCCGGAGCTATCGGGTTTGACTTCGATGGGGCCACATTCAGTCATGTGGATAACAGGGTAACTTTTGAAGTGCTGCTGGCTGGTTTTTCTCTGGAACAGGAGGGGCTTTCACGCACCGGGATACTCGTGCATTACCTTGATGTCGGCGGTGCCCAGCCCCCGGAGGCTGCCGGGGTGGAAAGTATTCTGGCGGGATTACGTGAAACCTTTACCGACGATGAGCAACTGCTGAATGCGGCCTGTCCCATTTTTGACAGCCTTCTGCTGACCTACAGCAAAAGCGCCTCCAGCGACGATAAGCCGGGTCATTAAGCCTCCGGTGTGGATCCATCAACACAGGTCATCATAGTCATGGACATCAATAACAGCAGTTCTTCAGACCCGGTATTTCCCTCTCAGCAAACACCGGCATATGAACGGCACGGTGTGTCTTTTCGAGAAGCGTTGCTGGTATGGGTGCGGGTTGCCGCGCTGAGTTTTGGCGGACCGGCAGGCCAGATAGCCGTGATGCACAGGATACTGGTGGAAGAAAAAAACTGGATCAGTGAAACCCGTTTCCTGCACGCCCTCAACTATTGCACTCTTGTTCCTGGTCCGGAAGCACACAAACTGGCCGTCTATATCGGCTGGTTACTGCATCGCACCCGGGGAGGGCTTGCTGCCGGGATATTATTTATTCTGCCTGGCCTGCTGGCCCTGGGAACACTGAGCTGGATTTATGCCAGCTATGGCCAGATTGGCATTGTCCAGGCGCTCTTTTTTGGCCTCAAGGCTGCGGTGCTTGCCGTAGTGCTGGAAGCCGTAATGCGGGTCGGCCGGCGGGCACTAAAAAGCCAGGCCATGGTGGGTGTTGCCGTCTTGTCATTTATCGCGATATTTGTGTTTGCCATCCCTTTTCCGTTCATTATTGCGGCAGCTGCGCTGATCGGATTTATCGGGAGTAAAACCGGGATCAGCGCTTTTCAGCCCCGTTCAGGCTCTGACAAACCCGATGCGGCGGATGATTCCGGGGCAGCGATTGATGTCGCGTTTGCTCAGGAAATCCCTGAACACGTGCGACCTTCTCACAGAAGAGCCATAAAAGTGACGCTCCTGGGTTTACTGATATGGCTGGGACCGCTGATGGCTTTTGTGGTCACGATGGGGGTTGATAACGTCTATACCCATATTGCGGTATTTTTCAGTAAGATGTCCGTGCTCACGTTCGGCGGGGCTTACGCGATACTGTCTTATGTGGCGCAACAGGCTGTTGAACATTTTCACTGGCTTACCCCGGGGGAAATGTTAATCGGACTGGGGATGGCTGAAACCACTCCGGGTCCGCTGATTAGCGTTGTGCAGTTTGTAGGATTTATGGCGGCATTCCGCGATCCGGGAGTATTCAGCCCGGTGCTGGCCGGGACGCTGGGCGGTATTTTAGCCAAATGGGTGACCTTTACCCCTTCGTTTCTGTTTATTTTTATCGGTGCGCCCTATATCGAGGCATTGCGTAACAACAAGGCACTCAATGCCGTACTGTCTACCATCACCGCCGCTGTCGTGGGAGTGATACTCAACCTGTCCGTCTGGTTTGCCCTGCATACGTTGTTTGCGCAAATTAATGTTGTTCGCACTTTTGGCATGGTCCTGCAGGTACCGGTACTGTCCAGCCTGGAACCCTGGTCACTTGCGCTATCCTGTGTTGCCATGCTGGCGCTGTTCCGCCTGAAGCTGGGAATGATGACGACACTGGCCACTTGTTGCGCCGCCGGGATTGTTCTTCATCTACTCGGTACAGGACCCTGAGTGTTCTTTAGTCTGTAAACGATAAGGCAAGAGAAAAAACTGTCAGGTTTTGCCTGTTAACGCCCCCTGAAACCATTTATGCCGGATTCGCTGATTGCCGGCACTCACTGGAATCGTACATGGCGTAAAAAAGCTTCAGGTATCCCAGCGTTATACCTGAAGCAGCATAAAGAGTGTCGGAGGTGTTATCACCGCTTCCCTGCGCAGTCCCTCCTGACCAGAATGGTATTAACTCAATTGCCCAAGGCAGGTTTTCAGGCTCAAACGGGTGGCTTCAACATCGCTGTGGATGATGGTGCACCAGTCGTCACGGTTAGCCCGAATATCCTCCAGCCAGCTGTTCAGGGCCTGATTGAATGCCATGGTTTTCTCGCGCTGCGGCCAGCTCATCTGGTTCGCGCTGTAAATGTCCTGCCCGGGCTGCGGCATCTGTACAGTTTGCTGTGTCGACATCCGGGAAGTCACTGACCAGGTATCAGAGTTACCATCCCAGGAAGGCATCACAGGGAAGCCCGCACCGCGCAAAGCGATATCCCAGGTGGCATCAAACAGGAATGTTTTCCCGTCTAACTCAAAAGTCACGGTGTCATGAAACCCCTGTGTTTGCGGCAAAATGGCCAGTATTTCCGGAGGAATGGGTAAATCAGCCCAGTCAAACTGCACCAGTTTTCGCCTTGCCGTAATACCACCGGCAACCAGCAGTCGTTCGGCCGCGGCGGCTTTATGACGACAATCGCCAAAACCCTGCTCAAACAGGCTCATGCTTTGGTCATTCCATGAACCGAGCTGATAGGGCATTCGCCTGACCAGTTCAAAAATGGCTCTCCGCAATTCCGTTGAGCCACTCTGAAGCCCGAGAGACTGCAAGATCCAGCCCGGTGTTATCGTCTCCTGAGCAGAGCGACGAGTGATTATTTTTTGCCATGTATTACTGACTCTTTCCGCCAGAGAGGCTGCCAGGGTTTCCCCCGGCAGTAATGTTGTCATCAGCAATGCTCCTGTGGTGGTGAGGAAATGTCTACGCGTCAACATATCGGGCGTTACACCTCCACGCTGCGACGAAGCGCCGACATAACCAGTGATTCACAGACCACTTCTTCATCCTGCGCCCGATTCACGCCAGGGAAGACCATCTGGCTCATCGGGGACGAACGAAGCCGGTGATAGCGGGCAATCGCGCCATTCATGCCGCCCATTTGCTTGCGTCTGACCAGCCGCAGCCCGTGCTCCCAGGCGACTTCATCCATCGCACTTGCCAGGACAGGATCATGGTTGAAGATTAAGACGCCATCCCCTTTCAGCAGGCGTGCTGCGCTGCGAAGGAATGCCGCGTAATCCTGCTCGAAATAGGCCGCTGCCTGGGAGTAGATAATATCGACCTCACCGGCCTGAACGCCCCGGTTCTCCAGGGCACACAGCCCGGCAGCCGTCACGTAAGGGTGCTCAGTCACGCCTTTTGGTAGCGATTCATGCCATGGCGTGAGATTGGTGAAGTGCAGGAATGCACTCTCCCCGAGTTGCTCTCTGAAGCCCTCAGCAAGCCCGGAAATTGTCGCCTGATGGCTGGCCGCTTCTTCTGCACGAAAACCCGCCCAGGCAGCACCAATTTCGAGGAAGGTGACGGTGCCATTTTTGTGGTGAATGTTCTTCGCGTAGTGAACGATATCGAACCCAATTTCCCGCGCCAGACGAAACGAACCGCCGCTGGAGGTCCAGGGGCCGTCAAAGCCAAAGGCGAGGATCGCTTTAAGCATCGAGCCCGTTTCCTGATGCATCATTTTCAGGAACGGAATGACCTTCCGCCGTGAAGGAACCGGAACATTCGGACGCAATTTTTTGGCCTGAAGGTCGCGATTAACGCCCATGCAGAGCGTCTGCCAGTGCAGGGGATCAATACGATAATTGAGTGCAGTGAAATTCCGCGCAATCTCGCGACGCGCCTGGATAGAGTCTTTATACATAGCCTCTCCGCTAAATCTGAAGTTGATTAAAGCCGGGCAGGAAACAGCTGCCGGTAACAGCGATCAGATCTGGCGGGTGCTGGGAGGACGGTAGATGATGTCCGTGGCTTTAACCGGGCTACGGAGATCGGCAAGTGGCAACCATCTGTCTGCTACAGGGGAGAGGGAAATCTCCACAGAGGGCGGCTGTTCAGGGGTTTCATGGAAATGGTCTGTCTGATGATGACCTGCGTGACCAGACTGAGGGATATCCGAATCGTGAGAGTGATCCTGCATTGTCATGGTGACTTCTGCATCGTGCAGATTCATCTCGTAGCCTGTCAGGCCGTTTGTACCGTGCGACGCAAACGTCCCCATCGACGACATCATCATGCCAAAGGCCATGATGACAATCATCAGAACATAACGGGGTGAACGCTTAAACATCAGGTACATCGCTCAATGCTTCTCTCAATGGACAATGACAATGGTTTAAAAAGATTAGCATCCCCCCGGGGAGGATGTAAGGGCTGGAGTGTAAAGTCTTGTATTGCCGGGATGAATAAAATGGGCCCGCATCATGCGGGCCCGATCAATCAGATGACGCGCTTGATACTCATGTACTCCCCGTTGGTATCCAGTTGGATCGTGATCGTCTGCGAACCTCGATTTCGCCAGAACCAGCCGTGCTTCCCGTCAAAGGCGGCCTGCAATACCCCATCTCCGGAGGTTATCTGCCGGTCCTTGCCATAGCCGTGGTAAAACCCTTTCGGTGCGTTAACCGGATCGCCGTGCGCATCAACGTTTACAGGGCCGGAACTCATCCACTGAAAAGCCACCCGGGCGTCCTTACGCATTTCCATCTTCACTTCAGCCGCTTCATTCGGTTTCAGCGTAATCAGCAACTGATTGCGTTGAGAACCGGTTGTTGATACTTCCGGCGAACGGGTTGTCACTGGTGCGCTAAGTTCCGGGTAGTTGTTTTGTGTGATCGTCGGCGGATTATCCGGCACCGGGCGTTCATTTTCCGGGGTCGTTGACTGCCCCCATTGACCTATACTTGCTTGTTTATCTGCAACGGCTTCAGCAGCCAGTTGTGTTTTTATCTCTCCCATTTGCTTGAGACCCAGCAAACGTCCTACGCCTGTCGGATCGATACCATATTCGGAAGGCATGACGATAGTGATCAGCAGTGTCAGCGCAACAATCGCCGCCAGGATGGTTGATTGCATCAGTTTGAATGCCGACGGCAATTCTGCACGGGTAGGTAAATCAGTGTTATACATTCTCTTTTCTCCCTCAGGCTAAAATGTAGCCACAAATCTGGTAACTCATTAACAGGAAACCGGCGCTCATCATGACGACGTTGGCGGTGTAGGCATGGCGGAAAAAGCCCGCCGTCTGCCGCCAGTAGCTCATGATGATCAGGATGGCGCTGAGCGCCAGCAGCTGGCCTATCTCCACCCCGACATTGAAGGCAATCAGGTTGACGAAAAGGCCATCGGGAGAGATTTCGAACTCCTTGATTTTGGTCGCCAGACCAAAGCCGTGGAAGAAACCAAAGATGAGCGTGGCCAGCTTCGTGTTTGGCTGAAAACCAAACCAGCGCTGGAAAGCTCCAAGGTTATCAAGTGCTTTGTAGACCACTGACAGACCGATAATGGCATCAATAAGATAAGCGCTGACGCTGATATTGAAGAACGTGCCGATAAGCAGCGTCGTTGAGTGCCCGACAGCAAACAGGCTGACGTACAGCCCGATATCGCGCATTTTGTAGAGAAAGAAAATCACGCCAAACAGAAACAGCAGGTGATCGTAACCGGTCACCATGTGCTTCGCGCCAAGATAGATAAACGGAATGATGTTAATCCCGGTGATTTCCTGGATGTACCCTTTGTCGCCCTCCGCCACGCCGTGGGCAGACGCGCCCTGGCTGTAGAACAGCAATAACAACAAAAAAAACAGACAAGCTGAACGCGCCTGAGCAGAAAGCAGGCCACCGCTCAACCGGCCCTGCATATCAAGGCTGGTATTCATAAAAACCCTTACAGTTTGAATAATAACGAATTAAAGGAAGTTATTAGGCAATCAGGGATCTCGGAGGGCGTTCGGGGGCGGCCAGGGGCATCCGCAGGATTTGTTCTGAACTCAGCGCAAACATCGCCCGCATGCCTGCGTTCCAGGCCTGCAAAGCAGTCAGTGTGAAGAGTTTGTTCAGATCGTGGGAATGATCGGCATTGAGGTGATGCACGTTACCGTGCGAGTGGAACAGCAACGGATCGTGCTCATTCAGCGGTTCATCGCTGTCGTGCTGATGGTCACTGATGGACGTTGTATCCTGGACGTTGTAGACAGCCTGTGGTTTTGCCATAAGCGAACTGCTCAGCACGGCAACAGCCATGATGATAAGCACGATTCTGGAAATGACTTCACGGCTGATAAACACAGTCAACGGCATCCTGATGATACAAGGTAACAACGTGCGTAATGTATCCGCTATGCTGGCCTGATTTCAATAGCTGTTTTGAGTCTCGTTTTGTCTGAAATATTTCAATATTTCCTAGCTTCCATTTTTGGCACAGAGCTGTCTGTCAGATTAGGTTTGGCTCTGTGCCATAGATGTGTCAGGTCATATCTGAGCTAATACAACTGATGCCTGTCTGTATTTCATCCATGGCGCACTGTCTGAAACTTTCAGGAAATCACTGAGAGAAAAAGAAAACGCTCATAAAATGTAAAAATATGATCCTTTTTTCTGATCAATTTAAACATGACACATTTTCTCAGGATATTCTCAGCAGTAGTGACTTTCCCGTTAAGGGCTTCATCGTCCTGGTTCAAACCACAATGTGGGAAGATCTTTGCGTTGACACTATTGCCTGAGGTGCGGGAATTGTGTACGCTTAATTTGCTAACGTTGTCTCTGACAACTGCCAATGCCTGAGTGATTTGAGACAGGCGCCTTCGGGTAATCACATGCCAATGCCATCATAACCTGAGAGATGGTGCTTTCGGGCGGTTCAAACCTGTTTAACCTTTGCAAACAGGAACCTGATTACAGGTTAAGGTCCTTTTCTACTTAACTTCACACTACCAAACACCTGATTTACTCATCCGGCATTTTTGGCCTGATTCTCACCCTAAGGGATACTTTCCCTTTGGGACGGTTCCCTTTTTTCATAAGGAATCGTACCCATGCATTACACCAGCATGATCAATCCGCTCGCGTTACTGAGTTGTGACTCACCCGCTTCTGCAAAAATCATTGTGGATTACGTAAAAACTCAGCTTAACGTTCGTCTGGATAACAAACTCATAGTCGACGCAGATCCTCAGGTTCCTGCTGACGGCCTTCCTGATTACCTGACTTTTCTCAGACATGTCGCGTATACAGTTGGTTTTGCAACTGAGCATGGCTTCATAAAACATACCTTTGTCGAAGAAGCAGTGAGCGAGCTTACGCTTCTGGGGACAGATGTTCACAGTTTTCACTGGAGTACAGCTTTTCTTCAGGGCGTTACCAGGTCTCGCGAGGAAAAAGAGCTGGACGAAGCTACAGAGCAATTGCGCGAAATGTTTTATCAGAGCGCCCATTTCTCAGACATCGCCTGACGGCCTTATTAGTCGAAGATTTTCTCACCCTAACGGGACTTCTGTCCCGGTCAGGGACAGGATTCCACAACTCTTTAAGGAATCCTTTATGAACGAGTTAATTCTCACCGAAGATTTTCACATCCGTGCCAGCGAGCGTAATGCTCACAAAGTTGCACTGGCTAAAGCGGAAGGCGAACTGCTGAGTATCGCAGCGCTTCGCCGCCTTGACCTAAATACCGGGACAGATGAAGACGGCTTTCCGTATTACGTCTGGGATATGGCTTCTGTTGCCCGGGAACTGGCTGAACTGTATGTTCGAAAACTTATACCGGGATCATGGGAGGCATTCTTTAACGACCTCTGCCGCATGGCAGAAGGTATTGATAAAGAAGCCTGGACATATTTCTACAAAAGCGCAGTCAAAGACGAAGAGGCCTTTCTGTCTATGGAACGCAGCGATGCTGATTTCTGACGTGATGCACTGAACCCTATGGGGACTTTCTCCATACGGAGGTGGTTGTGTTTTCTGAATGAAGCCAGCTTATAACTGATGTACCAACCCATGCGGGGACAACCTCCCTGCATCTGCGGTGATGGTTTTCTCCGCATTAACTAAGGAGAAAACCATGAGCAGTATAATACTGTTGTTTATCACCCATACCACGCGCGTCCTCAGCCGCATTTCAGAAGCAATGCGGCAGCAGCAGGCCGAATGGTTCACCAACCGTAGCGGTCACAGCAGTTTCCGCGCCGAGGTCGTTCAGTCTGAAGGGGGTTTTACCGCCATCATTTCACGCAGAACGGGCTACAGTTCGCGTGACTGGCAGTATCAGCAACTGGCCAGCGCCGGTCAGTTTGCCTCCGCACGTAAGGCTTTACGGGCGGGACGGCAGATGGCGCAGCAGATGGCCTGGCTGCGTTACCGTTTCGACTGAATCAGTTCTGACTGATTAACACTTCCCGGAGGGACCTTCCCTCCAGGGGAGGTCTCCTCCTTATTAATTTAAGGAGTCCTGATGATTCGCTTTACCTCAACCGAATTACGCCCTCTTTTATCACAGCAGGGCGGTATGCAAAGGCCACTGCTGCTTGAAAAGAACCTTGGTATATACATCCGGGTTCCGGATGACCGAAACCCCGGCGAATGGCTCAGGGCATGGGCGGAAGGTTGTAATCCCTCGAAAGATGCAAACTGGTCGGAAAATGCAGACCTGTTAATTCCCGGGAAGGAATACGCTTTTCAGACCTTTATGGAGCAGAGCAAATTCGACGCCGTTCTGAACGAACACCACGATCTTTTTATGATGCCATCGGCCGGTCCACTGGGGACTGGTATGACAATTCGTAAGGAGACCTGCCCGCCAGAAAAGGTGTATGTCCTGGTGGAGGAATATCGCAGCAATATTCGCTGGCTCTACGATCAGTCTCTCCGGCATTTACCTGCCTGTGTAGGGAATGCGGAACGTCTGAGCTGGCGCTCACAGGCGCTGTCTGTGCTTGACAGGGTAATCCGTCTCGACTGTAAACGGGCAAAACCGGCTGATCGCACGATGTTTGAGAGTGCGGTTCGCAGCGTACGCAGCAGCGTCAGCGAGGTGATGTCTGATGGCTCTTTCCGTTACGCGGGAACCCGCCGCTAGGTTGTATTACTGACTATCTCTGACTTTTTTCCACTCCCGGTGGCGCATTCTTCCGCCCCGGGGAGGATGCGCCCTTTTTTACAGGTTGCATCCTTATGAACAAATCCATTCGCGGCCGTAAGGCCGCGCCGGCTCAGAAAGCCGATCTTTACCAGCAGGTCACCGACAAAATCATTGCCGCCCTGGAAAAAGGGGTTCCACCGTGGCGCCGGCCGTGGCGTTCTGCACAGAACGTACATGGCAGCGCGTTACCGGTGAATGCCACAACCGGCCGCCATTACAGCGGAGTGAATATACCCTTGCTGTGGATGTCTGCTGAAGAGCGGGGATTTTCATCCGATCGATGGCTGACATACCAGCAGGCGAAAGCCGTGGGTGGTCAGGTGCGCAAGGGTGAAACCAGCTCGATGGCCATCATCTACAAACCGTTTGAGAAACAGGCGACGGATGGCAACGATAACAAGCTGTTCGATAAAGACGGTAATCCCGTCATGGAGTCGCTTGCAATGCTGAAGCCGCTGCAACTTTTCAATGTCGCCCAGTGTGATGGACTGCCGGATGCTGTTGCCGGCATGCCGCCAATAGAGGCAGAAGAGGAGCGGCATTCCATACTCAGTGAACAACAACAGGGGCAGGTACTGTCAGTACTGAATGCAACCGGTGTGGTTTGCACATCGTACCGACAAAACCGGGCGTATTATCAGCCATCAACCGATCGAATTGTGATGCCTACGACTTCACAGTTTAATTCTGAAGCTGATTACTGGTCCACACTACTGCATGAACTGGTTCATGCAACCGGCCACAGCCGCCGTCTGAGCCGTGAAGGGATAACATCTTCTTCGCGAAAATTCGGTGATCCAGTTTACGCCTTTGAGGAGCTTATTGCCGAAACCGGCAGTGCTTTTCTTTGTGCAGAGCTGGGTATTTACGGTGATGTTCAACATGAAAGCTATCTGGCCAGTTGGTTGAAGGTACTTCGTGACGATAAAAAAGCCTTTTTCCGCGCCTGCCGGTTTGCCCGGGAAGCGTCGGATTTTTTACTGCAGCCACTGAACCGACAACCGGAACAGAACAAGGCTGCTTAACAATAAACTTGATGGCTCTGGTCATCAGCATCCCCTGAGGGTATCTCCTCAGGGAGATGCCCTCTGTCTAAACTAAAGAGGAGTAATAACTATGTTTTCATGGTGCAAAAACCGTCTGGAAATCACTGCGAAATCTGTTTGTATTGACGTGATGCAGTCCTGGATTGCCGGCACTGAAACTCCGCGTTATCGACATGCCATACGGCAGGCCATAAAGCTGTTTCTTGCTGGATGTGCCGGGATACTTAAGCCAACAAAAGCGACAGAGTTTACTGCTTATCCGATGCTTACGGCCGCCGGTACGGGGGCTTCTACTTCGGCAAACCAGGCGTTCCAGCATTTCCTGGAATTAATGGAAAAGGATGCGTGGCTCGACAGCGCTACTATTGCACGTATGGAGAAGATCTGGGTTCAGTCCGGCCTGGAAACACTTAAATGGGAGAGTATTCCAGTTTCATCGCGCCAGATAATGTCCCAGTTGATGGCTGTTCACTATGCTGACTGGTTTGGTGTTGCCAGCTTCGGGGAACAGTTCGATCCGCAGGAGCGTTGGGAATGGCTCAGTATAATGCCGGCCGCGAGTTGTCCCTGCGATATGCTGATGATAATGCCGTCACGTCTTGCAACTGAGCTGAACGGTAACAGTGGTTTGTTCCGGGGGCTTAACACAACTGCAGATCTTTACACGCAGCTGTATGGTGTGGAGTTCCCGGCTGGTCATAAAGCCAACTGGAGCCGTGAATCACTGGGCACGATATTACTGACGTTCGATACCCCCTGGTACCCGCCATCTGGAGAGGTTATGGGTGAGATGTCAGAGCTGTTTGACTGTGAGATCCGTCATTACTGGAAATCAGTGGATGAAGGTTTTTCCGGATATAACTGTTTTGACCGCGGTGATCACGTTGACAGTGGCCCCTGGCCGGAAGAAATGCAGCAACTGAGCAACGGTGAAACAGCAAGAATGTACCTTGTCTCTACGGAAACCACAGCGGTAACGCCATATGCGGCGCCAGCGGCACAATACGGGAGCATTCGGGCCTGACACTAAACCAGGATAACCCGGGCTAACCGGTTCAACATACTGGCCACAACACTTGTTGTGGCTTTTTTTCACCCTGACGGGAAACACTGTTTCCCTGTCAGGGGCGTGTTTCCCGTTAAAGGAGACATGCATGAAAAATCTAATAAACCATGAAAAGGCGTTCATTTCGCTTTTCAACCAGACTGCTCGTTATCACCATCGACATCAGGTTTTTGAAGACTTCATCAGTTGCAGCGTTATTGCTCTTCAGAATGCCCTCAGTTTCTGCGAAAAGCGGGAGCAGAAATATCTGCGCATAGTTGCACGTTATGAAAAGAAGGATGTAGTCCGTATGGCAGAATTGCTGGCCCATGTTGTCAATGGGCTGGATGATTCACCGGGGGATTTTCTTGGACAGGTTTTCATGCAGCTTGAACTGGGTGATAAATATCGTGGTCAGTTTTTTACCCCATGGGATGTGGGCATCATGATGGCGCGCATGCAGCTCGGCAACGTTGCTGATAATTTTGCGGACAAGCCTTTTATTACCCTGGCGGAGCCAGCCTGTGGCGCGGGATGTATGGCGCTCGCATTTGCCACTGTGCTGCGCGATGCCGGTTATTCACCACACCGGTATTTGTGGGTTTCAGCTACTGATATCGATCCGCTGGCTGCGGGGATGGCTTATATTCAGTTAACGCTGTGTGGAGTGCCAGGTGAAGTGGTTATTGGCAACTCTCTTTGCGATGAACGCCGTCGTGTGTTGCATACGTTTGCGCATTACCAGGGCAACTGGCCCGGTCGTTTACGTCATGTCCTGAATCAGGCCGCCTGAATAATAAAAAGCTCCCTCCCGGGGGCTTTTTTATTGGGTATAGAGATTGAATGGTTGATGAGGCAGCATCTTGCTACTGGCCGTTATAGTAGTCTTATCTGAGTTGGCATTTCTCCGCGAACGAATTTAATGGTGAGCGGAGCATCAGTTCTGACCTGCAAAAGTGCTTTTACTTCCTCTTCAATTTCAGGCCAGTACAGGCCTGTTTTCTTATATGCAGGGAAAAAGAAAAACCTGATAACGGCAACGATCCTGTTCATCCAGTTTGCCTTCACGGACTTGTGGATGTCTTCAAACTCATCCAGTGTCATAGCGCCAATTTCCTTCCCGTTGGCTTCGACTACCCAGTACACATCTTTCATTCCGTCACCTCATCGTTCAGGCTTTTCCGTTTATCTACATCGTCTATTAAGGTGTTTGCCTGGAGATGACGAAGTGCGAATTCCAGTGAGGGAAACTCCATCGTTTCCTGACGTGACATAAAGCGATCTGTGGCGATGCCATATGTACCTGTTTCGATATTAAAAACGAAGCTGTGGCAGCAGTCCACCGCGGGGTAGTTATAAATCATTAATGATTTTTCTTTTCGCTCATCAGCAATAAGGTACGGCAGAACAAACTCCACCATCCGGATTGTTTGCTCCAGTTCTTCTTCAGACTTTGTTGTGAAACCGATCCCGTAAACTGACTGTCCGGTATAAATATTGCCGAAGGCAGTCAGACGCAGACCTGCGATCGTACCGACCCATTTATCACGGTATGCTCGCATGGTGGTTGAGGCATCCTCACTCATACTAAATATTCCATGCCAGTTGGGAGCATCTCCCCAGCTCGCTATGACGAGTTCATCTCTCTGATTTTCCAGGTCTGCAAGGTGGTCTTCGGCTATTTCCAGATTTCGTTCTGCACGTCTGACTGAGCGCTCTCGCTTTGCAATAACCTCTGAGGCATCGCTAATTAGCTTTTCAATGGCTTTGATATTTTCACCAGTTGGTAAACTGGACATATCAGTCTCCTGCGGCCGTGGAGAAGGTGACTTGCTCATTGCCCGACCTCCCGACTAACCTTCGTACCGCGTGCGACTTCCGGAATTTGTTTCCACAGGCGCGCGGTCCATTCAGGTTTAAGATGCTCCGGATTGGAGGAACGATAAATTGCGGTCACGTTGCTGCGTTTAGCATCGCCTGTGACTTCTATTGTCAGACGATCATTAGCTGCCCAGTTCCGGCTCATGCGATAATAAGACCCAGGTTGGGCTGACCAACTGGCACCTTCTGAAATTGCCGATGCTGACCAGCCAGCATTTCCCTGACCATTGTTTCTTGCGGCTGAAACGTCTTCATCAGAAGGAAAACCATAATGCTGCTTCAGGCGTAGTGCAGCAGTATCTACGCCGACTGGCAGGCTGAATGCCTGGGCAATCTCATTACGTTCAGCCTCTTTTTCAGAAGGATGCTGCTCACCAGGTGATATCATCGTGCTGACATCTGACAGTTGCCGCTGAAACTGATTGAGCTGGTTCTGGCTACACCCAGCAAGAGCCATAAGTACAAAAGAGATACCTGAGCAAAGAATGAGTTTTTTCATAGTGTTCTCCTGAGGACTTCCAGGGCTGTCAGTAAACAGCCCCTTCATTTTGCTGGATCAGAAAGTGAATTGAAGTTGTGCAACCGCCCCGTAGGTACGATCAGTGCCTGCGATGCCCGTGATATCCAGGTGAACCACATCAAACGGAGAGAACCCCAGGCCGGCAGTGAAAGCATTGCCTTCTCCGGAAGCCATGTTCTGGCGGTATCCCGCGCGCACCTGCATCCAGTTCCAGGCATTAATCTCGGCACCCAGACTTGCAAACTGACGCTTATTATCACTGGTGAAACCACTCGCCTCAGTCAGGTCGACATCGAGCGCGGTTGTGATGAAGCTGTTGTGCCATGAGGCGCCGGCAGTGGCCTGCGGTTTAATCCTGAACGTTCCCTTTTCACCATTTACTTCTTTGGTATCGATTGAGCGGGGGATGATATTTTGTACGGCCAGACCAAGAGTCCAGTTGTCGTTCAGGTTTGTGGACAGACCGACGTCGGCGTTAAAACCGGTTTTGGTATTGCGGTACTCGCTGGAGTCAATGTCGTTTTTGTCAAAATTACTGACGGAAACGTTGTAGTTAAACAGGTCAACGCGCTGGTATTTTGGTGTGATACCAAAGGACCAGGCATGTCCTGCAGTTTCGAACTCATGCGCCATGGCCACTCCGACATCGGTGATCACAGCCGCACGACCGTAGGCTCTTGACGTAAGTGAGTCAGTATCCACTGCAGAAGGGGGGATTGTGCCATCGGCGACCTTGTCGAGGTATTCCAGGTCGTGATCGCTGACCTTACCATCGACAGAGACAGTACCCCATGATTTCACCACAACGGCGAACGGTAGTGTCTGGTTCGGCACAGTTGCAATAACTGAAGCCCCGACCTGGCCGTTCGCATGTGTGTTTTTCAAATCCTGAAGCTTACTCTTGAGTGCCGCGGCGCTTTCGCTGACACCGGACTGATTAGCGACGGCGCTGTCGAAACGATCCCAGAGGTCCTTAACATCATCCGCTTTATCCACGGTTTTATCCGGGTCAGAGACCTGGGCGCCCACCGATGGCAGCACCAGGCTGAAATCATCGGTTGGTCCGGACGTAGTTAACAGAGCAGGGTTAGACAGAGCCGCAGTACCGTAGTGCGCGGATGCCACGCCGGTGCCACCCATAGCATCACCGCGTGCCTCCATCCAGTTCGTCGCAGCATTAACCGACGGCGCTGCGGAAACCAGAAGAGCAAGGGAAACGCAGCGTGTAATCATTGAAATTGAAGCTTTCATCATTTATATCCTTTGTCGTTTATGGTGTTTAAGGCAAAAAAATCCCCTGGCGCTGGTGCACCAATAAAACAATGTGTCTGACTGATTATTTCACTTAATATTGAGGGCTGTTATTTGGCTAACAAATTTACTCCATTCTGGTGTTATAAATTCCTCAGGGAAAAGAAAAGGTTCTCTTTCCTCTTCGGTCCATATATTTTGAGAAAACTTACCTGACTCTGTTTGTTGAAGTTTCTGAATTTCCCACAGTGCAGCGGCCGGAAGTATCTTTCCTTCTCTCAGCGCATCCAGTAAATAACCGGATGCATAAAATGTGTCGAAACTGTTGAGAATATGCGCTCTGAAGAGAATGTTGCTCATACTCAGGAATGAATTAAGTTGTGTTTTATAAGTACCTGAAGATGGACAATGCCCGATACATTCAACTACACGAATTGTTGTGTTATTAACGGTTTTATAGCGCCGAATAAAAATGAAAACATGTCCGGATTCGTCTTTGATATCTCCTGAGGTGTATTGATTCTCTCTGACCAGGAATATGTCAGGACGGGTCAGGTTGTCGTCAGATGTATATTCCTGAATTCTTTTTTTAATTATCATGGCAACCTGAATCCATTCGCTGAAAGCGGTCAGGTACACTGGCCGGGGATCACTTCCTTCCAGCCATCTGGTACTTACACAGAACCAGTCAGATAGCTGTTTCAGCAAAGGTGCAGTTAAGTAATCCATCGTTCTTTCACGGCTTTCCAGAACGCTCAGACCGATATTCCAGTCCGAGAGCAGGCGAGCCACGTCCAGTACCGACAGGCGGTGCTCATCCATCAGCAGCCAGAACCGTTCGTGGATATGTGTGATCACAGCCTGTCGGGGGATAAGCGTCTCGCGCATGATACCCTCGACGAGAATATTGACCAGTTCAGCTGATGAAATACCCAGGCGTCCTGATACCAGTGTGACGAAATCCCTGACAGCTGGTTTAAAACGTATTGCAATAGGGCTGCCAGACGTTTTCTTTCCGTCCGAAAGCTGGGCTACCAGCTGCTGCATATTTTCATCCCGTTCAGTGATGATACTGGCAAGGATGGAGGTGACGTTCAGACGGTTCATATAATTTCCCGGTGTTGGCTAATACATTAATTCGACTTAAGTTATTAATTATTGTATCCACTGTGGATACGTTACCGCGCACCAGAGTGGATGTATAACGATGAAAATCGATCGTTCAGATCGACTACATTGATGTAGCCAGTGTGACAACGGGTGAAAAATCAAAACAGGGGAAATTATTTTTCCGGATTGAAAGTTTTTCGTATGACAAGAACGGGCCATAACGTTCTGGACGGTACACGCCAGCGCCACTGTGCAAGAAGAATTTCCAGTTGCATAACTGCACGCGCAGCGGGTGTGAAGGGGACATGTATGACATGGCTTCGGTAATGTCCGGCCTGAATCTGAAGATGCCTTCTGATACGTTTAATTCGATAAGAGGTGAGGAGATGGGAGGCAATCACGATGGTGTTCTCTCTGCCACTGAGAGCGTCCTCTATACTGGTTAGCACTCCATTCCAGAACCAGGCCACACGTTCGGATGAAATACTGACGGTTGGCTGGTTTGGCGACAGATGCACGAATATCCTTGAGCTGCGCTTATGGTAGCTCAGGATGCAGGGCTGGCTGATGAGTCTGCGCTGCATCCAGTTCACCACTCTCAGAGAAAAAGGGGATATCAATACAAGCCCCCAGAGATACACCATCCCATCCTGATACCCCGTAATTAAAGCGATGAGCCCGTAACTCGCAAGACCCCAGCAGAGGATAATTCCAGAGACCACTAATCTTTGCATTCCTGTAGCTTCCCTCAGATTTCTGATGGCGCTTAAGGAAGCATGCTGATTAATTCTCTTCATCTGAAAACTGTGAACCGGCCTTTAAGGATTAATGCAAGTTCGTTTTGTTTAATCAGGAACTAAGGCTTTTGACTTGCAAAATACAACCGTCTCCATAGCGTAGCGTCAATTCGGTATTTGGTTATGGGGTGCTTATGCGTGGACTGAAATGGTTAACAGGCCTTGGGCTGGCAGTCGGAACGGAATACTCAGTAAGGCCATCCGTGCAGCCGGCACAAGCGGGAGGGTTCCGGAACGTACTGTCCGGTCAGTTGTTACTGGGAACTGCGGAGCGACAGAAGAACGTCCGGATGTTGCGGGAAAATTGCCCACTGTCACAGTCAGCCTTTGACGAATTCTGGCTAAAACCCTTAGAGCAAATGGCTGCTCGCGTTCAGGAAGTACCGGCAGCCTGGGCGGGGCCGTTCGCCACACCAGGGAGCTTTACTGACCTCAGTTTATCCGTGGCCGCAAGTGCCGTGAGGCTGGTACGCGGTATGATGTTACCTCCGGGAGCGACGCCTGAGGAGCAGGCAGAGCAGGGGCCTGCCTGGATATGCGCAGTGTTCTGGGCTGGGCTTTTTCATCATCTTGACTGGTTGTCGCAGATTGAAGGGAGCCTGGCGAACGGAAAAGCCTGGTGTCCGGGGATGGAAATACCCGGTGCAAACTGGCGGGTGCGTCCCCGGCAGGGGAGAACGGCTTCAATGAACGGCATGTACATTGCCAGTAAACTCATCCCGGATGCTGCGGCTATCTGGCTTCAACGCTGGCCGGCGATTTCAGGTGCGCTATTTTTGTACCTCAGCGGACAAAAAGCTCAGTCTGGAATTCTCAACAGCATCATCAGCGATGCGCTTGCCAGCGTTGCCAATAAATCAGGAACCGTTTCTGGTACAGCAAGCCCCTCTGAAAGCGATAAGGTGATCACCTCAGGGGAGGAAGGGGAGGAAGGATCCAGAACAAACAATATCCCAAATTTAATAGACGACGATATGCATCAAACGTCCAGTCACAAAAATATAACACCGGTTCCAGAGCCAATTAACAATGCTTCAATAGGTTACGATACTAACCAGACAGGTGATTATGCTGCTAAGGATGTTACCGGTCAGGTTACGTTGCTTTCGGCATTTGATAATCATGATACACAGTCATCCGATGAACGAACAGGTGATGAAACTGTCCCGGATGAGTCGGTATCAACCGCAGAATTTCTTAGCGTGCTTGACCAGATGTCGGGCTCTGGTGCTCCTGTTGTTGAAGAGAAGGTTGAAACTACTTCTTCTGAAGAGCCTTCGCTGGTCGGGATGGAATCTGGCACTCCAGGAGAAAAGTTTCTGGACTGGCTGAAATCCTCAATCCTTGACGGTACGGCTAGTGTCAATGAGGGCGAGAGTTTTGCACATATTCTGGCTCAGTTTGTATTCATTGTTTCACCTGAGTGTTTTTTTAAATATTTATCGCTGAATACAAACGAGTCACTGGATAAATCAGAGTTACAAAAAAGCTTTGAAGCTCTGAACGTTCATTATTCACGAAATGGTAAAGGCCTCTGGCATTACCATAAATACGATACGCCGGACAAAAGCGGTCGTTACACCAAAATGTCAGGATACATGCTGAGTGCTGACATTATTTACAGAAAAGGAACCTGTCCACCGGACAGCGTATGGCTTGCACGAAGAAATTAATACTATTGTTTAAGTCAGAATAACAATATACGAGGTGAATATGAACAATGCATTTGAAGAAGTGCTGGATGATTATTTTTTCAGTAAATCTTTGCGCCCGGCTACGGAGTGGAGCTACAGGAAGGTAGTCAGATCATTCATTTCCTTTAGCGGGAAAGGTATTTCACCTGAGCAGGTTGATAAAACGCTGGTTTTAACGTGGCGCCGAAAAATTATCCATGAGGAAGGACTGAGCAGAACGACATGGAATAATAAAGTGACTCATATGCGCGCTATATTTAATCACGCCATCGTTAATGGGCTTGTAACGATGAGGGAAAACCCTTTCAACGGCGTAATCACCCGACCCGATGTCAAACGCAAAAAAACACTGACTGATGTGCAGATGAATAAAATTTATCTGCACATGCTGGCAAGGGAAGAGGATGAACGGACTGGTATGATGGAGTTAAGAAAAAGCGCCTTACGGCCAGCATGGTTCTGGCTAACGGTACTGGATGCATTGCGGAGGACAGGAATGCGCCAGAACCAGTTGCTGCACATTCGCCTGGAGGATGTAAATTTTGAGCACCGCTGGATTAATCTCCGGCCTGAGGGTTCCAAGAACCATAAGGAGCACCGGGTTCCGATTACTGAAAACCTCCGTCCCAGACTTGAAAGGCTCTATAACCTCTCCCTTGAGCGTGGCGCGAAGATGCAGGACCAGTTGTTTAATCTTTCTCGCTTTGATGGCCGGAAGAATGAAATCAGCAGCAACATGGATTATCCGCCGTTGCGTGCGTTTTTCAGACGGCTTTCACGAGAATGCGGTTTTACAGTCAGTCCGCACAGGTTCCGACACACCATCGCGACTAACCTGATGCGTTTGCCGGATCGTAACCTGAAGATGGCACAGGACCTGCTGGGTCATTCAACACCGGCGGTCACGCTGGAGTATGTTGAAAGTGACCTGGATAAGGTACGGGACATGCTGGAGGAGCTGGATGCTGCATAAGACTAATCTTAAGTTAAATCTAAGTTGATGAAATTAAAAATGGAAAAAAAAGGGATGTTTGCTTTACAAAAGATTGACACAGGGAAGATCTGAGGGTAAATACGTTCGTGAAGTAAATTGTGGACGTGAGAAATCCAGAGGATGGTACCAACATCCTCTGGATTTAAGTCCCGTGTTCAACTGATGCGGTAACACAAGTACCATCATCATGCCGTCTGGGGACTGCTGTCTTGCCCGTTAAGGATCTCATCTCTTAACGAACAGGCTCTGAAGAAGTGGTGCCCGGACTCGGAATCGAACCAAGGACACGGGGATTTTCAATCCCCTGCTCTACCGACTGAGCTATCCGGGCAACGAGGCGCATTAAACCCGATTCACTTCGTTTCGTCAACGAAATTTCTTCAAATCAATGCAGACTGCACAATCTATCACCACATTGTTGCTATTGCACGCATTCTCAGGCAAAAAAAGCCGTCCACGCTGCGGAAAGCGGCATTGCCAGTAGAAGGGCAGGAAGCATATTCACCACCGCAAACATTTTGATGCCACAAATCCGCAAACCGGTTGCAAGTAGCAACAGTCCGCCTACAGCGCTGAAATCGGCCATCATGGCTGGGGTTGTCAGCGGTAAAATCAGAGCCGCACAGGTGGCAAGCGTCAACTGAATTGCCAGCATCGGTATGAAAATGGCAGACACGGCGATCCCTAGCGAGCAGGCGAAGATAATAGCGGTGAAGAAATCGAGAAATGACTTGGCGATTAAAATATTAGGATCGCCGGTCATCCCTTCATGGATCGCCCCGAATATCCCGGTCCCGCTGGCGCAAAACAACACGATGATCGCCACATAGCTTTGGATAAAGGATTCGTGTGTTGCATTGGCATCCGATTTGGTGAAAAGCTGTTGCGCTTTGGCAACCGCGGCATTGATTCCTTTTTCCAGATGGCAGAATTCGCCAATTAATGCACCGATCAGTGTCGCCAGAACCATCACCGGCAAGTTAACGCATTTGATAACCAACAAGATACCAATTCCCAACGAGCACAACCCGAATATTGAGGTCATTGAGATCCGAATACGTTCGGGTAAGTGCTGACTGAGCAGCGCGCCGAGAACACCGCCTAATAAAATGGCGCTGGCATTAATAAAGGGTCCGATTACCACGTTTGCTCCTGCATACCCATTATCGTCTTGATGTTAAAGGCAACTGTTTGGGTGAAATTATGTTTCAGATTGCATTATTATGCCGCTATTGTCAGACGAAATGCTTGTTTATCTGTGAGGTTTAAGCACAGGATTTTATCTTGCGCCAGTAGGTGAAAGGTGCCATGATTGCGCGAATTTTCTCCTGTCTGAATGGGGCTGCCTGGGATGATATTACTCCCCCTACATCGCCTTCAACATCGCCTTTTTGCGCGACGTTCGCCCCTTCCTGCGACTTATCTTCACGCTCTCACCATGCGGTGAGGGCAGCGTACGCTCACTGCAGGATAACAGTAAGATCAGAGGCTATCTGCTTTTACTGATGTCTGGCGGTCGGGGCTGGTAACCAGTTTGACCCGTCATTTCGTGGGCAAAGCAATGCGGCTTTGCCCGGGACTTTTGATTTTCCCGAAACGGGTTATTGCGCTTATGAAATCAATGAAAATTGCCGCCAGTGGTGAACTGGCTTCTCGTCTTTCCAGCCATCGCCAGGTGGTTGCGCTGGACAGCACCGATTTTACTGACGTCGCGGCAGTCGTCATTACCGTTGCGGACAGCCGCAGTGGGATCCTGGCTTTGCTGAAACGCACTGGTTTTCATATACCGGTGTTTTTGTTCGCAGAGTCTGATGTCGATGTACCTGCGGGCGTTAACGCGGTGATTTGCGGTCAGGCTCAGGACTGGCTGGAGCTGGAGTCTGCTGCCTGTCAGTATGAGGAAGAGTTGCTGCCGCCGTTCTATGACACGCTTACCCAGTATGTCGAAATGGGGAACAGCACGTTTGCCTGCCCGGGGCACCAGCACGGTGAGTTTTTTAAGAAGCATCCGGCGGGCCGACATTTCTATGAGTTCTTTGGCGAGAACCTGTTCCGCGCGGATATGTGCAACGCTGACGTTAAGCTGGGCGATCTGCTGATTCATGAGGGATCAGCGAAACATGCGCAGAAATTTGCCGCGAAAGTTTTTCACGCGGATAAAACCTACTTTGTGCTGAACGGAACCTCTGCGGCGAATAAAGTGGTCACCAACGCGCTGCTGACGCGCGGCGATCTGGTGCTGTTTGACCGCAACAACCATAAGTCCAACCACCACGGTGCGCTGATCCAGGCGGGCGCGACGCCGGTTTATCTGGAAGCGGCGCGTAATCCGTTTGGCTTTATTGGCGGTATTGATGAGCACTGCTTTGATGAGGCGTATCTGCGCCAGCAACTGCGTGAAGTTGCGCCGCACAAGGCTGACCAGCCGCGTCCGTTCCGTCTGGCGATCATTCAGCTCGGTACCTATGACGGGACGATCTACAACGCCCGACAGGTGATCGACAAGATCGGTAGCCTGTGCGATTACATCCTGTTTGATTCTGCCTGGGTTGGCTACGAACAGTTTATCCCGATGATGGCCGATGGGTCACCGCTGCTACTGGATCTTAATGCTAACGATCCGGGGATCTTTGTCACCCAGTCGGTACACAAACAACAGGCCGGATTCTCACAAACTTCGCAGATCCACAAAAAGGATAACCATATTCGTGGGCAGGCGAGATTCTGCCCGCATAAGCGTCTGAACAATGCGTTTATGCTGCATGCTTCCACCAGTCCGTTTTACCCGCTGTTTGCGGCGCTGGACGTGAACGCCAAAATCCATGAAGGCGAGAGCGGTCGTCGGCTATGGGCGGAGTGTGTGGCGCTGGGGATCGAGACCCGTAAAGCGATTATTGCCCGCTGTAAGATGATTCAGCCGTTTATTCCCCCGGTAGTCGATGGCAAACCGTGGGAAAGCTATCCAACGCCGGTGATTGCCAGCGAGCGCCGCTTCTTTAGCTTTGAACCGGGTGCTAAATGGCATGGTTTTTCCGGCTACGCGCGCGACCAGTATTTCGTTGATCCCTGCAAGCTGTTGTTAACCACTCCGGGCATTGATGCACAAACCGGGCAATATACTGAGTTTGGTATTCCGGCGACGATTCTGGCGCATTACCTGCGTGAAAACGGCATTGTTCCGGAGAAATGCGACCTTAACTCGATTTTGTTCCTGCTGACCCCGGCAGAAAGCACCGAGAAACTGGCGCAACTGGTGGCAATGCTGGCGCAGTTTGAGCAGCACATTGAGGACGATACGCCGCTGGCGGACGTGTTGCCCTCCATCTTCAACAAGTATCCGGTACGTTACCGGGATTACACGCTGCGTGAACTGTGTCAGGAAATGCACGATTTATACGTCAGCTTTGATGTCAAGGATCTGCAAAAAGCGATGTTCCGCCAGGAGAGTTTGCCTGCCGTGGCGATGAACCCGCAGGATGCGAACAGCGCCTTTATCCGTGGTGATGTTGAGCTGGTTCGGATCTGTGATGCCGCTGGCCGCGTTGCGGCAGAAGGTGCGCTGCCTTATCCTCCGGGCGTGCTGTGCGTGGTACCGGGTGAAGTCTGGGGCGGGGCGGTGCAACGTTATTTCCTGGCGCTGGAAGAGGGCGTAAACCTGCTGCCGGGCTTTTCGCCGGAGTTGCAGGGCGTTTACAGTGAGACTGATGCGGACGGTATTAAGCGTCTGTATGGATATGTTGTGAAGTAAGCGCAAAAAAAGCGGGTTACCTTTTGGCAACCCGCTTTTCTCTGTGTAAACGTTAGTGTGCGATAGTGTGCGTGCCTGTCGGAACGCGTACGTGTTTGTATTTAAACAGCGCCACGAAGGCAAAAGCCAGTACCAGCGAGTAGCCAGCGAAGATCAGCCACACGGTCTGCCAGTCGGTAATACCGTTCAGCGTGTAGTACTCAACCACTTTACCGCTCACCAGACCACCCAGAATACAACCGAAGCCGTTGGTCATCATCAGGAACATACCCTGTGCGCTGGCGCGGATTTCAGGGCGAACTTCTTTCTCCACGAACACCGAGCCCGAGATGTTGAAGAAGTCGAAGGCGCAGCCGTAAACAATCATCGACAGAACCAGCAGCACGGTACCGAACGGCGTTGGATCGCCGTAGGCAAACAGGCCGAAGCGCAACATCCACGCCACAATACTGATAAGCATCACATTCTTAATACCGTAACGGCTCAAGAAGAACGGGATGGTCAGGATAAACAGCGTCTCGGAAATCTGCGAGATCGACATCATCACCGAGGCGTGTTCAACGATGAAGCTACCGGAGAACAGCGGGTTGTTATCGAAGCTGTGCAGGAAGGTATTACCGAACATATTGGTAATCTGCAGCTCAGCGCCCAGCATCATTGAGAAGATAAAGAAAATCGCCATGCGCTTGTTTTTAAACAGCGCGAAGGCGTCCAGACCGAGCATGGATGTCCAGCTCTGGTTTTTCTGCTGGTTAGCCACCGGAATATGCGGCAGCGTCAGCGTGAACAGTGCCAAAACAACGGACAGCGTTGCACCGATATACAGCTGCATATGGCTCAGCTCGAAGCCGGAGAAGCTCACGCCCCACATCGCCATGATAAAGCCGATGGTGCCCCAGATACGGATTGGCGGGAAGTCGGTGACAATATCCATCCCGGCTGACTGCAGGCGATAGTAAGAGATGGTGTTGATTAACCCGAGCGTTGGCATATAGGCCAAAGAGTTAAGCAAGATCACAAAGAACATGGCGCCTGGGGTGGTGACTTCGGCTGCGGCGAACAGTGTTGCTGCGCCGACCAGGTGACAAATGGCGTACACCCATTTCGCACTGATCCATTTGTCGGCCACAATCCCTAACAGCGTAGGCATAAACACGGCGGCGATCCCCAGCGAGCTATACACTGCGCCAATGGATGCACCATCGAATTTTAGGGTGACAAACATATAGGAGCCGAGGGTAGTGAGCCAACTACCCCATAAGCAGAACTGCAGAAACGAGAGCACTTTCAGCTGCAGCTTAAGATTCATGTTAATTTCCTCACACCGTAATGCGGATGAATGTTTTAAAAGGCACATTTGCCGGGGCTTGATGATGTGATTCTATCAACGAGGGACACTCTTTTTTTGTTACCTGTGACAAATATTTGCAAACAATTTCTAATTGCAAAGCAAAATAGTGACGGGGTTAACACTTTGCCCTCTTCCGGGCCCCGTTTACCGGGACAGAAGAGGGATATATTAGCGGCGTCGATATGATTTTTGCGCGGAATTGACCTTGTAAAGGTATCGGCGTGATTCAGCAGACGGATGTCGGGTAGTCAGCGTTTGATAAACGTCCCCCGGGGTCATGCTGTTGATAATATTCGCGGCCTGAATTTTATCGTTCGAGAAAACGCGCAGCACGCTGCCCGCACCGCCGTTATATGCCGTGATCACCGCATAGCGACGGGAGGTTGGATTATCAATACCGCCCAGATAGACGTTGTTAAGCATTGCCAGATAAGCGGTACCGGTATCAATGTTGCTGGCCGGGTCAAACAGGAAGCTACGGCTCGGCGTGCCGGAGCGCCCCTGCGAACGAAACACATCTTTCCCGGCACTGTGTTGCACCACCTGCATCAACCCCAGCGCATCGGCATGGCTGACCGCATACGGGTTAAATGAGGATTCGGTTTGCATGATGGCCAGAATCAGCGACTCATCGACGCCATACTTACGCGAAGCCTGACGCACCATGCCGACGTATTTATGCGCGCGCTTATCAAGGTGGTTCGGTACCAGGTTGATGGTCACGCTATAGATGATGCGAATACCGTTGCTGCGGCTTTTCAGGCGTGTTTTCAGCAGATAGTCAGCGAAATTGGTGGCGCGTCCCTCCCAACGAATTGGCTGGCCAGTATTATCGACCACCTGCCCGTACAGGAACGGCTCTTTGGAAATCTTAATGTCGTCGACATCGGAATAGAGGTCGATAGAACCCGGATCATCACCCATCAGCAATGTCTTGATAATCGCCCGACGCAGGTGCCCGGCGGGATCTGTCCCGGCAATGGTCTCGACGGTGATTGTACCGTCATCAAAGTTGATATGGCTGCGGGTTTGATACTGATCGGTATACTTTACGTAGTCCTTCGGACCCGCAATCAGCACTTCCTTAAACCCCCACAGATTCTCAATGTTATGGGCAAATTGCCCCATCAGAATATCAAAACCGTTGGTATCCTTGACCCAGGCTTCGTTATAGGAATCGCCTTTTTTGGTCGAACTGGAACAGGAGATGAGCAACGGCGCAATAACGGCAAGCGCGAGAAATTTTTTCATCATTCCGGGAGTGCGTGTTGTGTTTGTTATTTGCAAGGACCAGATCAAATCGTAGGCCGGATAAGCGCAGCGCCATCCGGCAACGGTTCTTAAGACTCTGGTGTATAGCCTTCAATATGCACATCTTTGCCTTCAAACAGGAAGTTAATCATCTCCTGTTCCAGTAACTTACGATGCTCAACGTTCATCATGTTGAGTTTCTTCTCGTTAATCAGCATGGTTTGCTTATGCTGCCATTGCGCCCATGCTTCTTTAGAAATCTCGTTGTAGATGCGTTTCCCCAGCTCGCCCGGGTACAGCTGGAAGTCCTGGCCTTCTGCTTCGCGTTGCAGGAAAGTGCAAAAAATCGTTCTGCTCATATAAAATCCTCTCTTTCGACCGGTACGTTAAACGTGTGTACCGGCACGTAATTGCTGTAACAAACGCTCCACGGGAGCCGCCAGTCCGACCGACGGCGGTTGCGCTAAGTTATACCAGAGCGCGTTGCCTTCATCCATGCATGAGCCGAATGAAGACACGGGAAGCCACATAGGCACAATGTCTAAGTGGAAATGGCTAAAGGTATGGCGAAACGCATTAAGTTGGGTCAGATTATCTGCGTTAATTTGTCGTTGCGCCAGCCAGTTGCGCAGTCCGTTTTCATCGTCAAACTGCGGAAAACAGTATAAACCACCCCATAAGCCGCTGGGCGGTCGCTGTGCGAGCAATACTTCGTCATTATGCTGCATCAGTAAAAAATAGCCCGTCCGTTCCGGCAGCGTTTGCTTGGGTTTTTTACCCGGGTACAGCGCCCAGCTTGCATTGGCGCTGGCCACACAGCCATTATCCAACGGACACAGCGAACATTTAGGTTTTGAGCGCGTACAGACCATGGCGCCTAAATCCATCATCGCCTGATTAAACCGCTCAACGCCATGGGCAGGTGTAACCTGCTCGCTCAACTCCCACAGCTTCTTTTCGACCTCTTTTTTACCCGGCCAGCCGCTTACAGCATAACAGCGAGCCAGCACGCGTTTGACGTTACCGTCGAGAATCGGAAAATGCTGACCCAGAGAAAGAGAAAGGATCGCGCCTGCGGTTGAACGTCCTACGCCTGGCAGAGCAGCCACCTCATCAAAGGTTTGTGGGAATGTGCCGCCATGCAGCGTCACAACCTGCTGTGCGGCTTTATGCAGATTACGCGCCCGGGCGTAATAGCCCAGCCCTGTCCATAAATGCAGAACTTCATCCAGCGGCGCATGAGCTAAATCGCTTACCGTTGGGAAGCGCACCATAAAACGCTCAAAATAAGGGATAACGGTCGCAACCTGAGTTTGTTGCAGCATTACCTCAGAGAGCCATACTTTGTAAGGCGTCTTGTCAATTTGCCAGGGTAGCGTTTTCCGCCCGTATTTGTCGTACCAGCTCAACACCTGAGCCGAGAATTGAGACGCTTGCATGATTACCGTTTCATTATTGCCGGGGGCAAGATTGCAGCACAGCGGCAACGGGGTGTAAACCGGAACTTTCCGCTGCTCACTTTCTTCCTTTACTTGCATCCGGCAACTAACTTTGGATAATGCCCGTTTTCAGAACTCAAACACAGCAGACTAAACTTTTATGAAGAACGACGTCATTTCACCGGAATTTGATGAAAACGGCCGCCCTCTGCGCCGGATTCGTAGTTTTGTTCGTCGCCAGGGGCGACTGACGAAAGGGCAGGAGCACGCGCTGGAAAACTACTGGCCGGTGATGGGCGTTGAGTTCAGCGAAGAGCCTGTAAATTTCGCAGAACTGTTTGGCCGTGATGCGCCAGTCACGCTGGAAATCGGTTTTGGTATGGGAGCGTCGCTGGTCGCAATGGCAAAAGCGCGTCCGGAACAGAATTTCCTTGGCATTGAGGTTCACTCGCCGGGCGTTGGTGCGTGTCTGGCTTCAGCCCATGAAGAGGGTGTCGAGAACCTGCGCGTCATGTGCCATGATGCCGTTGAAGTCCTGCATAAAATGATTCCTGACAATTCTTTATCTATGGTTCAACTGTTTTTCCCTGACCCGTGGCATAAAGCACGTCATAATAAACGCCGTATCGTTCAGGTACCGTTTGCTGAGCATATCTTAAGTAAGCTGAAGCTGGGCGGCGTATTCCACATGGCAACCGACTGGGAAGCTTATGCGGAACATATGCTGGAAGTGATGTCCTCCATTGACGGGTATAAAAACCAGTCCGAGAGTAACGATTATGTACCGCGCCCACAATCGCGCCCGGTAACCAAATTTGAACAACGTGGTCATCGTCTTGGCCACGGCGTATGGGACTTAATGTTCGAGAGGGTGAAATAATGGCAAAGAACCGTAGCCGTCGTCTGCGTAAAAAGATGCACATCGAAGAATTCCAGGAAGTAGGATTTTCAGTTGCATGGCGTTTCCCGGAGGGTACATCTGGAGAGCAGGTCGATCAAATCGTTGATGACTTTATCAATGAAGTTATCGAACCGAACAAGCTGGCTTTTGACGGCAGCGGCTATCTGGCCTGGGAAGGTCTGATCTGTCTGCAGGAAATTGGCAAATGCACCGAAGAACACCAGGCAATCGTGCGTAAGTGGCTGGAAGAGCACAAACTAGAAGAAGTGCGTACCAGCGAACTTTTCGATATTTGGTGGGACTAAGTAGCACAGGGTCGGCAAATGCCGGCCCGATTTGTCTTGAGGGAAAGATATGATGCGCAAAACGCTGCTGGCGGCAGTCCTAACGTTCACGGCGATGGCCGCACATGCAGATTACCAGTGCAGCGTCACCCCGCGTGACGATGTGATTTTGAGCCCACAAACGGTGCAAGTGAAGGGTGAGAACGGCGACCTGATTATTACCCAGGCCGGCGATGTCACCTTCAACGGTAAACAGTACAGCCTGAACGCCGCACAGCGTGAGCAGGCCAAAGATTATCAGGCGGCGTTGCGTAGCAGCCTGCCGTGGATTGACGAAGGTGCCAGAGCGCGCGTAGAGAAAGGTCGCGTGGCGCTGGATAAAATCATCGCCAAAGAGGTCGGTGAAAGCAGCAACATGCGTGGCCGCTTAACCAAGCTGGATGCGCAATTGAAAGAGCAGATGAACCGTATCATCGAGCATCGAACTGATGGCCTGACCTTCCATTATAAGGCGATTGATCAAGTCCGCGCGGACGGACAACAGCTGGTGAATCAGGCGATGGGCGGTATTTTGCAGGACAGCATCAACGAAATGGGTGCCAAAGCCGTACTCAAAGGCGGTGGTAATCCGTTGCAGGGCGTGCTCGGTAGCCTTGGTGGCTTGCAAACCTCAATTCAAAACGAATGGAAGAATCAGGAACAAGACTTCCAACAGTTTGGCAAAGATGTTTGTGCCCGCGTCGTGACGCTGGAAAACGATCGTAAAACGCTGGTTAGCACTCTGAAATAATCTTCACCCCTTTTTAACGGCGCAGAAACATTCTGTGCCGTTTTATTTTGTATATTTCTGTTTTTTTGATATCCATCTCTAAGAATGACAATTTGATGGAGATATAAATCTGGTTAATTGGAACTCGTCACATTATTCATCTGTAGGATAGACATAATGCTGCAAATTCAAGTAACTGGAGAAATAACATGGAGTTTTTCAAGAGAACGGCACTTGCCGCACTGGTTATGGGTTTCAGCGGCGCGGCGCTTGCACTGCCAAACATCACCATTTTAGCGACCGGTGGGACGATTGCCGGCGGTGGTGATTCCGCGACAAAATCTAACTACACGGCAGGCAAGGTTGGCGTAGAAAATCTGGTTGAGGCCGTACCTCAGTTGAAAGATATCGCTGTCGTTAAAGGCGAGCAGGTGGTGAACATCGGCTCCCAGGATATGAATGACGAAGTCTGGTTAACGCTGGCCAAAAAGATTAATACCGAGTGTGATAAAACCGACGGCTTCGTGGTGACACATGGTACGGATACCATGGAAGAAACCGCCTATTTCCTCGACCTGACCGTCAAGTGCAACAAGCCGGTCGTGCTGGTCGGCGCCATGCGTCCATCTACGGGTATGAGCGCTGATGGCCCGTTCAACCTGTATAACGCAGTGGTAACTGCCGCAGACAAGGCCTCTGCCAACCGCGGAGTGCTGGTGGTGATGAACGACACCGTTATGGATGGTCGCGACGTGACTAAAACCAACACTACCGATGTTGCTACCTTCAAATCCGTTAACTACGGCCCGTTGGGTTACATTCATAACGGTAAAATCGACTACCAGCGTACGCCTGCGCGTAAGCACACCACGTCTACTCCGTTCGATGTTTCTAAGCTGACCGAGCTGCCGAAAGTTGGGATTGTTTACAACTATGCTAACGCCTCCGATCTGCCGGCAAAAGCGCTGGTAGATGCGGGTTACGCAGGGATCGTTAGTGCGGGTGTAGGTAACGGTAACTTGTATAAAACCATTTTCGATACGCTGGCAACCGCCGCGCATAAAGGTACCGTTGTGGTGCGTTCATCTCGTGTACCAACGGGTGCCACCACGCAGGATGCAGAAGTTGATGATGCAAAATACGGATTTGTGGCTTCAGGTTCCCTGAACCCGCAAAAAGCACGTGTTCTGCTGCAGCTTGCGCTGACTCAAACCAAGGATCCTAAACAGATCCAGGAAATGTTTAATCAGTATTAATGGCTGAAGGTGGCTGCGCTCATCGACCTAACCCTGTAGGCCTGATAAGCGCAGCGCCATCAGGCAATTTGCCGGATGCGGCTCAAGGCCTTATCCGGCCTGGATCGTTACCGTATTACTCCGCCAGAAACAGCTCCAACAGAGAGTTCAAAAACAGCTTACCGTGTTGAGTAATCTGCCAGTATTCATCGCATTCACTCAGGTAGCCCTGGGAAATAGCCTCATCGATCTGTCGACGAATAACGTCCTCGGTAAGCCCGGTATATTGTCTGAACTCCGCGCGAGGCGCGGCCTCAAGCAACCGGAAACGGTTCATAAAGAACTCGAACGGCTTATCGGCTTCGGCGACATCACGCTGACTTTCGAGATAACGCCCTTGCATGTAGCCACGCGGATGCCGCGTTTTGGTGGTACGCAGAATGTGCCCGTCCGGGAACGTAATTTTGCCATGCGCGCCGCAGCCAATACCGAGATAGTCGCCAAAACGCCAGTAATTAAGGTTGTGCTGACACTGATAGCCCGGCTTTGCATAGGCTGAGGTTTCGTACTGTTGATACCCGGCGGCGGTCAGCAACTGGTGGCCTTGCTCAAAAATATCCCACAGCGCATCATCGTCTGGTAAAACAGGCGGTCGGGAACCGAACAGCGTGTTGGGTTCGATGGTCAACTGATACCAGGAAAGATGCGGTGGATTGAGCGCGATGGCCTGCTGTAAATCGCCCAGCGCCTCTTCCAGCGTCTGATCTGGCAAACCATGCATCAGGTCGAGGTTAAAGCTGCGTAGCCCCAGACCGCTCGCCAGGTGTGCTGCTCGTTTGGCTTCTTCCGGCCCGTGAATACGTCCCAGACGCTCGAGTTTGGCGGAGCTAAAGCTCTGTACGCCAATTGAGATACGGTTTACGCCAGCGCGTTGATAATCAACAAAGCGATCGGCTTCCACCGTCCCGGGATTCGCCTCCATTGTGATTTCTGCATCTGCGGCCAGATTCAGCCGTGCACGCACGCCGTCGAGCAGCGTTTGCATTGCCGGGCCAGAAAGCAGGCTCGGCGTACCACCACCGATAAAAATTGTCTTTACTTCGCGCCCCTGGGCATGGGCCACCTCAGTATCCAGATCGCTCAGCAGGTGCTGAACATAGTCGTCATGAGGAACCTCGCCCTTAAGCGCATGCGAGTTAAAGTCGCAGTACGGGCATTTCTGCACGCACCAGGGGATGTGAATATAAAGACTTAGCGGCGGAAGGTTAACCATTGCGCAGGGCATCCAGCAGCAGCTTCAGTGCCTGTCCGCGGTGAGAAATCGCACTTTTTTCTTCGCGGGTCAGCTCAGCAGCTGTTTTTCCTTCGGACGGCACAAAAAAGATTGGGTCGTAACCAAAACCACCGTTTCCGGCTGGTTCACGGGTAATCACGCCCGGCCAGCTTCCGTGGCACACTAAAGGCGTGGGATCGTCCGCATGGCGCATATACACCAGCACGCAGTGGAATTGCGCCTGACGCTGGTCATCCGGGACATCCCGCAGGGTGTGGAGCAGTTTTTCCAGGTTCTGCTGATCGGTCGCATCTTCGCCGGAATAGCGGGCTGAATAGATACCCGGCGCGCCGCCAAGGGCATTTACTGCCAGGCCGGAGTCATCAGCAATGGCTGGCAAACCCGTAATTTGCGCGGCATGACGCGCCTTCAGAATGGCGTTCTCAATAAACGTCAGCCCGGTCTCTTCTGCAGAATCAACACCCAGATCCGTTTGGGCAACAACATCAAGACCGAAATCACTCAGAAGAGAGGCGAGTTCACGCACTTTACCGGCATTGCCGGTCGCGAGGACAACTTTTTGCATGGGATACCTAATCAGTTAGCGCCGCAATTTCGGGCGGGATCTGTTGCGGATGAATAATTTTAACCTGTTTGTGACGACCAAGCTCGCCCTTCTCAATAACGACCTGGCTTTTCGCTACGCGGAACTGTTTGCCGAGAAACTTCACCAGATGGCTGTTGGCTTGTCCATCGACCGGCGGGGCGGTAATGGCGACTTTAACTTCGTCGCCATGTAAACCCACAATACTGTCACGGCTGGCTTTCGGCTGAATATAGAGCCGTAAAACCAGACCGTCGTCGCAGGGTGTAACGGCACTCATAGCGCCATCCACAGCCCCGGCAGCAGCATGTTGCCTGTCGCCTGTAACACTTCCGCGATACCCATGTTAATGACATAGAGCAGCAGAACCAGAATCATTGGGGAGAAATCGATCCCGCCCATGCCAGGAAGTATGCGACGGATAGGACGCAACAGCGGATCCGCCAGTTGAATCAGCACGTACTCCACCGGGCTGCGACCCTGGCTGACCCAGCTCATAATCGCCATTACCAGCAGCACCCAGAAAATCAGCAGCCCAATGGTCTTCAGGACAATCAGCACGGCGGCGATCCAGATGATCGGCTGGAACGTGACCACCTTAAATAGCACGATGGCTTTGATAAAGCTGAGAACGAGCGCGACTAATGCTGATGCGCTGTCAATGGGCCCCATCGGAGGAATAATACGGCGTAACGGCCCAATAATGGGCTGAGTGATTTTCACAATAAACTGCGAGAACGGGTTGTAGAAATCGCAGCGAGACCATTGCATCCACACGCGCAGCAGCAGCGCCATGGTATACAGCTCAATTACCGTTGAGAGCAGGAAGGTCAACGTATTCATGGTGTTCCTTAATTTTCCTTATTTTTTAGTGTAATCACGAGCACCAAAAATGGCAGTGCCGATGCGCACCATCGTGCTACCCGCCGCGATAGCGGCATCCATATCATCAGACATCCCCAGCGAGAGCGTATCGATATTTGGATAGCGTGTTTTCAACCCGGCAAATGCTACAGCCATTTGCTGTGCAACTTCAAACTGCCTTACATAATCTGACTCAGGAGCGGGAATAGCCATCAAACCACGCAGGGTAATGCGCGGCAGCGCAGCGACTTCAGCGGCCAGGGCATCAAGCTCTGCCAGCGGAATCCCTGACTTACTGTTCTCATCGCTGATATTAATCTGGATCAGCACATTCAGCGGCGGCAAGTCTGCCGGGCGCTGTTCGCTCAGACGGGCAGCGATACGTAGACGGTCGATCGTATGGCACCAGTCAAAGTGCTCGGCGACCAGACGACTTTTGTTGGACTGCAGCGGGCCGATAAAGTGCCACTGCAGATCGTTGACGCCTTTTTCCTGAAAGTAGCGGATTTTATCCACCCCTTCCTGGACATAGTTTTCACCGAAGGCACGCTGCCCTGCGGTAATGGCTTCTTCGATGGCGCTCGCAGGTTTGGTTTTGCTGACTGCAAGCAACATAACTTCTTCTGAAGACCGCCCGCAACGCGTCGCGGCGGCTGAGATTTTGTCCCGGACATGTGCCAGGTTATGCGCGATATCGTTCATTTTCCGAGGATGTTCATATGAATATGGAAGAAATAGTGGCCCTTAGTGTAAAGCATAACGTGTCGGATCTACACCTGTGCAATGCATGGCCCGCGCGTTGGCGCAGGCGTGGAAAAGTCGAAAGCGCACCGTTTACCACGCCTGACGTAGAGAATCTGCTGATGTGCTGGCTCAGTGAGCAACAACAGGTACAGTTGCAGGAGCAAGGGCAGATTGATTTTGCCGTTACCCTGACGGACTCCCGGCGGCTGCGCGCCAGCGCATTTGTCCATCAGCAGGGAACCTCGCTGGCGCTAAGACTGCTACCGCTGGATTGTCCTCATTTAGACGATCTTCTGCCTCCCGCGGTCATACCTGAACTGCTTCACAGTGAAAATGGGTTGATTCTGGTGACAGGCGCTACCGGCAGCGGTAAATCTACGACCCTGGCGGCGATGGTGGAGTATCTTAATCAGCATATTGAGGGGCACATTCTGACGCTGGAAGATCCTATTGAATATCGCTACACCAGCCGACGTTGTCTGATTCAACAGCGGGAGGTGGGCGCACACTGCGCCTCTTTCGCCGCCGGTTTGCGCGGTGCGCTACGCGAAGATCCCGACGTTATTTTGCTGGGCGAGCTGCGCGACGTGGAAACCATTCGGCTGGCATTAACGGCGGCGGAAACCGGACATCTGGTGCTGGCAACGTTACATACGCGAGGTGCGGCGCAGGCCATCGCGCGGCTGGTGGATTCCTTTGCAGCAACAGAGAAAGATCCTGTGCGTAACCAACTGGCAGACAGCCTGCGGGCGGTTCTTTCGCAAAAACTTGAGGAGGATAAGCAGGGGGGACGCGTGGCGCTATTCGAACTACTCGTCAACACGCCCGCCGTGGGCAATTTGATCCGCGAAGGGAAAACGCATCAGCTACCCGGCGTGATTCAAACCGGGCAGCAGACAGGTATGCAGACGTTTGCACAAAGTTTACAGCAGCGACAGGCGCAGGGGCGGCTTTAATAGCCCTGCTCGAAATAGCTTTCCAGGATAATAACGGCAGAAGCGGAGTCTACTTTGCCTTTATTCAACGCCCGGTAACCGCCTTGCTCAAACAGGCCTGAGCGGGCTTCGACGGTGCTCAAACGTTCATCGTGCAGCGTTACGGTTACGCCAAAGCGACCATGAATGCGGTTAGCGAATTTACGTGCGCGCGCGGTAAGGGGCTGTTCGGTGCCATCCATGTTGAGCGGCAGGCCGACAATGATTTCATCCGGTTGCCACTCTTTCAGCAGGCGTTCAATCAAATTCCAGTCTGGCGTACCGTCCTGTGCTTTGATGGCGGGCAATGGCCTGGCCGTACCGGTAATGCGCTGACCCACGGCGACGCCGATACTTTTCGTACCAAAATCAAAAGAGAGTAATGTTCCGTTCATCATGCGTGTCCCGCCACGCCGGGCATGGTCTGAATATCTATCCCGATAAGCTTCGCCGCATCGCGCCAGCGGTCGGCAATCGGCGTTTTGAATAAGATGTTGAGATCGGCAGGGGCCGTAAGCCAGGCGTTATCCAGTAACTCTTGTTCCAGTTGGCCCTTTTCCCATGATGAATAGCCTAATGCCACCAGCACCTCGGATGGTTGCTCCTGCGTGCCCAGAGTTTCTAATACATCGCGGGAGGTTGTGATGATGGTGTTATCAGAAATGCGAATACTGGACGCAAAGCGCGACGGTGGGGTATGAAGTATAAATCCACGGTCTTCTGCCAGCGGGCCGCCGAGCATCACGGGCTTATCCAGACGAATGGCCGGATCGCGTTCTTCTGGAGTAATCTTCAGCTTTTCCAGAATCCCTTCAATTTGTAAGTTTTCCAGAGGCTTATTGACGATAATCCCCATTGCTCCGTTCTCATTATGTTCGCAGATATACACCACGGAACGGCGGAAAATTGGATCCTGGAGAGCAGGCATGGCAATTAGAAAGTGATGCTGTAAATTCATTGTCAGAGGTTCTGTTTCCTGGTTCAAAAAAGCAACAGCGCCCAGTATGTGGGCAAAGTGCGAAGATGTCACCCTCTGAAAATAGCTTGCCGGATGTCGGCTTTGCCTAATCCGGCCTACGGGGTGCAATTGTAGGCCGGATTAGACGCGAAATCGTCGCCATCCGGCAACGTATTTACTTCTGCAGACGGGCCTCAATGGCATCCATCAGCATACCGGTAATCGAAACCGGGAACTCCGCTTCAATTTCACGAATACAGGTTGGGCTGGTGACGTTAATTTCCGTCAGACGATCGCCAATGATATCCAGACCGACAAAAATCAAACCTTTCGCTTTCAGCGTTGGCCCAATGCGACGGGCAATTTCCCAGTCACTGTCGGTTAATGGACGCGGCTCACCACGACCACCTGCGGCCAGGTTGCCACGGGTTTCGCCGCCCTGCGGAATACGCGCCAGGCAGTAAGGAACGGGTTCGCCATCGACCACCAGCACGCGTTTATCGCCGTCTTTAATGGCTGGCAGATAGTTCTGCGCCATGCAGTAGCGGGTACCGTGCTCGGTCAGCGTTTCCGCAATAACGCCGAGGTTCGGATCGCCTTCCTTCACGCGGAAAATAGAGGCCCCGCCCATGCCGTCCAGCGGTTTGAGAATGATGTCGCTGTGTTTTTGCCAGAAGGCTTTCAGCTGCGCTTTATTACGCGTGACCAGCGTTTCCGGCGTCAGATCGGCAAACCATGCGGTGAACAACTTTTCGTTGCAGTCGCGCAGGCTCTGCGGTTTGTTGACGATCAGCGTTCCTTTCTCTTCTGCACGTTCCAGAATATAGGTCGCGTAGATGAACTCGGTATCAAACGGCGGATCCTTACGCATCAGAATAACGTCCAGGTCTGCCAGCGGGAGATCCTGTTCGCTCTTGAACTCATACCATTTGTCGTAGTTCTGCTCTACGCTCAGGGTACGCGTATGGGCGCGGGCTTCACCGTTGATCAGATAAAGATCGGCCATCTCCATATAATGAATTTCGTAACCGCGGCGTTGCGCTTCCAGCAGCATAGCGAAACTGGAATCTTTCTTGATGTTGATGCTTGCGATGGGATCCATCACGATGCCGAGCTTGATCATGTTCTTCTCCGTTTATGCCTTAGCCCAGATCGCCAAAACGCACCTGAAGCGCGGTAATGGCGGTGAGCGCAGTTGTCTCAGTACGCAGAACGCGAGGTCCTAACAGAATATCAGTAAACTGATACCGTGCGGTCATGGCAATTTCATCTGCCGACAACCCACCTTCCGGGCCAATCAGCAAGCGGATACGCTCCACCGGGAGCGGCAGCGTGTTAATGCTGGCGCTGGCGCGAGGATGCAGATTGAGCTTCAGTCCTTCGTCCTGTTCTGCGCACCATGCTTCCAGGTCCATTGCCGGGCGAATTTCAGGCACCCGATTACGACCGCACTGTTCGCAGGCGGCAATAGCGATTTTCTGCCACTGCTGGAGCTTCTTGTTCAGGCGTTCATTGTCCAGTTTAACGCCGCAACGCTCAGAAAAAAGTGGCGTAATGAGGCTTACACCCAGTTCAATCGATTTCTGGATAGTAAATTCCATTTTTTCACCGCGCGACATTACCTGGCCCAGGTGGATATGCAACGGTGATTCCCGATCGTCGAGTTCAGCGTTAAGCACCTTCACTTCCACACTTTTCTTACTGGCGTGGGTAATTTCGGCGTCGAATACCTGATTGCTGCCATCAAACAGCTGTAGCGGCTGGCCTGGCCCCATACGTAGTACACGGCCGATATGGTTGGCAGCATCTTCACACAGTGAAATTTGGCTACCGGAAGCGAGTGGCTCTGGGTGATAAATGCGAGGAATGCGCATAGTTAAACATCCGCGTCATGGCCCTGGGCTGCAACAGGCCAGGGCATGGTTAAAAATATTGCCGCTAGTGTAGGTTAGCTCTTTTGCGCCTGGCAAGCGCGTTGCACATAGGGGTTATGATTCCCCTGTACCTTCGCGATGCGTTCGTCGCGCTCACACTCCCAGTCGGTGACCGGATACTGCTTATTCCAGGCATTAAAAAGCTGGGTTTGCTGGCGAGAGAGCGTCAGGTTGTATTGGTCGCGCATATAAAAATAGGTACGCGCGATGGCGCCACGGGCGCGGGCAGGCGGCTCGGCAACTTTCTCTTTGAAATCAACCTTCATCGCGCACTGTCCATACTGGCCTTCGCCACCGTTCCACTGGCTGTACATGAAGTTAGCGCGATCGCCATTCACTTCACCTACCGCAGGCTGCAGGTTATGCATATCGCTTTCCATTTTGCGATAGACCGGATCTTTAGCGCAGTTTTTACGCCCTCCGTCCTGCCAGCACTGGCGCTGATGACCAAACTGCCAGGCGGGGACAACGTGCTCCCATTCAATTCGACTGGCGCGGTTTTCGTTTTTTCGCACTTTATAGCCGCAGGATTCGAGGTCCACGACCCCTTTTTTGCCTTGCCAGTTAATTTTACAACCGCAGTAGAAATCGCCTGGCGCATCGGCGTTAACTTTGACGCCCGCCGCTTTTGCCTGAGAAAAACTGTTGATGCCTTCGGCTAAAGCCGGGCCTGAAAATGCTGCGGCTAACAGGGCCGCAGCAAAAGAAAAATTACGGTACATCACGAACTCCGTGTCAAAACGAGCCCGCAACGTAGCGAAAGTCATTCCTGTATGCAATCAGTTAGATCAGAAAAGTTCCTGATAATTCTGAAGATTATTCTGCAATCAGTGGTTCGCCGCAGTGAACGCAGCGGTAGGTGGCTTCGCCGCGTATCACGCGGTTATGGCGGCGTACGGTCAGTTGGTGTTCCTGACACTTGCAGCGGTAAGTAAAGGTCTTACGCTGCACGGATTGCAGTTCGAACTGATGCGTACGTCGGGCTGGCACGCCCAGCACGCTTTCCATCATCCATTTCCACTCTTTGCCGTGCGGCGGCACGCGGCCAAAGTATTTCCACACCAGTAAATGCGCCAGTTCATGGGGCACCACTTCGTTAACGAACGCGTCAACGTTCTCCATCAGCAGGACGGGATTAAGGCGAATTTCATAGGTTTGTAGCCACGCGGTACCCGCGGCGGTTCCGCGCTGTTGGTAAACCAGCTTTGGCTCCGGGTAATTGCGTTCGAGCTTGAGGTTGGCCTGAGCGAGCTTTTCCCGCAGGCTGCGCATAACGGCTTGCTGGATGGCGATAGGGAGACGGGAGGTTTTCATAGCGCCAGAGGATAGTGCGACAGGGAAGGGACTGCAAGAGGAAGGCTTCCTCCCGCGGGGGAGGAAGCTTTTCGTGATTAGTCGTGTGCGCCAATTTCGCGCAGTTTACGACCTTTCATCAGGTTACGTTCAATGTGTTCCAGAGAGACATTTTTAGTTTCAGGTATCAGCCACAGGGTCAGGAAGATGAACAGGACGTTCAGACCACCGTAGACCCAGAAAGTATTGGCGCTGCCCAGCGAGTTCAGCATCGTCAGGAAGGTTGCGCCGACGATCATATTGGCAATCCAGTTGGTTGCGGTAGAGCAGGTGATACCGAAATCGCGGCCTTTCAGCGGTTGGATTTCAGAGCACAGAACCCAAATCAGCGGACCGGCGCTCATGGCAAAGCCAACGATAAACATCAGCAGCATCAGTACAGCGAAGTATTGCGCGGCCGCCGAGTGAATACCCACGTGCATCATCGTACCCAGCACGCCCATACCGACGGCCATGACGATAAAGCCGAGGATCAGCGTAGGCTTGCGGCCCCAACGGTCAACCAGGCCAATGGCGATAAAGGTTGCCAGCACGTTGGTCAGACCGACGATAACAGTCCCCCACATCTGCTCGGTGGTGTTGGTGTAGCCCGCCAGCTCAAAGATTTTCGGTGCGTAATACATAATGACGTTCATCCCGGTGAACTGCTGCATCACCTGTAACAGGACGCCAAGGAATACCGCGCGGCGGAAGTTGCTGTTTTCTTTAAACAGCGCCCAGCCGCTCTGCTTCACCTGCAGACTTTCACGAATTTCATCCAGCTCGCGTTTGGCTTCTGCGCTGGTATCACGCAAACGCAACAGAACACGTTCAGCATCGACGAAACGACGTTTAGCAGCAAACCAGCGTGGGCTGTCCGGCAGGAAGATAACGCCAACCAGCAGCAGCAGGGCAGGGATGATGATCACGCCCAGCATCCAGCGCCATGCGCCGCTGTAGCTAAACGCCGTATCGGAAAGATACGCACCCAAAATACCGATGGTGATCATCAACTGATACATAGAGATCATGCTGCCACGAATTTTTTCCGGGGCAATTTCAGACAGGTAAAGCGGCGCGGTATAAGACGCAACGCCTACCGCAAGGCCGAGCAGCACGCGGGAAACCAACAGCACTTCAACGTTTGGTGCCGCGGCGGAGAACAGTGAACCGGCAACAAACAGGATTGCGCCGATCATCAAACTCTTTTTACGCCCCAGTTTGAAGGAGAGCCAACCGCTGCCGACTGCACCCACGGCAGCACCAAACATCATCGAACTCACCACCCATTCCTGAGTGTGGGGGGTAATTTGGAACTCATCGGTGATGAAGGGTAAAGCACCGGCAATAACACCGATATCCAGGCCAAAAAGTAATCCAGCCAGGGCTGCAAGAAAGCAGACAAAAAATGTCATGGCTTTGTTGGAACGCCCCGTTTTTTTATTGTCAGGCATGATGCCCTCCGGTTGGGTAGCTAGTTTTGTTGATGTTAAGGGTAGGTGAGTACGGGGTAAAAAAATGAGAATCACATCACATTAGTGTAATCGGTTACACTAGCATTCATGTAAGTTATTGGTTATTTGATTGAAAAATAACGTTATTTATTTCGCATGAATAACATTGATTGTCTGGGTTTAAGATAATGCTGAAATATAATGTAACAGTGATGCAATCATAGTAACGAAGAGATGTTGATTCATGTTGGATCGAAATTCTACGATATGTAATCGCTTTCATTTGTTGTTTGCAACAAGGGAGATTAGCGTAGCTTTGGCTATGGGGTATGGAAGAGAAAAGGACATAAAAAAGACCAGCGCGAGGCTGGTCTTCATAAGCGTTGAGCCGTGAGGGAATTACTTCAGACCGGCAGCTTCACGCAGCAGAGCGGCTTTGTCGGTTTTTTCCCATGGGAAATGTTCGCGACCAAAGTGACCGTAAGCAGCGGTTTCTTTGTAAATCGGGTGCAGCAGATCCAGCATCTGAATCAGGCCATACGGGCGCAGGTCGAAGAACTCGCGCACCAGCAGGGTCAGTTGCTCAGAAGGCACTTTTTCAGTACCAAACGTTTCCACCATGATAGAGGTCGGTTCAGCCACGCCGATTGCGTAGGAAACCTGAATCTCACAGCGATCAGCCAGACCAGCGGCAACAATGTTTTTCGCGACGTAACGAGCTGCATAGGCTGCGGAACGGTCAACTTTAGACGGATCCTTACCAGAGAATGCACCGCCGCCGTGACGCGCCATGCCGCCGTAGGTATCAACGATGATTTTACGACCTGTCAGTCCACAGTCGCCCATTGGACCGCCGATTACGAAACGACCGGTTGGGTTGATGAAGAACTTGGTCGAAGCAGTCAGCCATTCTGTCGGCAGTACCGGCTTGATGATCTCTTCCATAACGGCTTCTTGCAGCGATTTCTGATCGATGTCTTCAGAGTGCTGAGTCGACAGAACAACCGCATCAATACCGACGATTTTGCCGTCGTCATACTGGAAGGTAACCTGGCTTTTTGCATCCGGACGCAGCCAGGATAAGGTGCCATTTTTACGCACTTCAGCCTGACGCTGCACCAGACGGTGAGCATAGGTAATTGGAGCTGGCATCAGCACATCGGTTTCGTTGGTTGCATAACCAAACATCAGACCCTGGTCGCCTGCGCCCTGTTCCAGCGGATCGGCGCGGTCAACACCCTGGTTGATGTCCGGAGACTGTTTACCAATCGCGCTCAGTACCGCACAAGAGTTGGCGTCAAAGCCCATGTCGGAATGCACATAGCCAATTTCGCGAACCGTATTACGGGTGATCTCTTCGATATCAACCCATGCGCTGGTGGTGATCTCACCGCCAACTAAAACCATACCGGTTTTGACGTAGGTTTCGCAGGCAACGCGTGCTTTCGGATCCTGCTCGAGGATTGCGTCCAGTACGGCGTCAGAGATTTGGTCAGCGATTTTGTCAGGATGCCCTTCTGATACGGACTCGGACGTAAAAAGGTGTTTTGCCATATTTAATTTCACCTAAGGAGAATTTGGTTAGCTCAAACTGTCGAGTGGAATAGCCATGTGTAGAAGATTCTACCATGAGTTTGCAGATGACGGACACTGGCAGTCTGAGTGTTAATCGGTATAGATGGATTAACATCTGGACGGCTATTTTAGGACAGTTCTTCGCCTGATTTCCAGCTTTTTTTGATTGAGGTCGCATTGTACTGAAAATGTAACTGGAAATTTTTCCTGACGGTGCTGGCAATGCGCGCATTTATCTTTTGCTTTTTGACTTCCTTATGGGTATAAAACGCGGCGCGCGGCTCATACAAAAGCACACGACGTTTTCATCGTGTTGCCACTTCCAGCCGGGTTAAGACTTTAGCTTTGGCTTGTGGGTTCGTTCCGTAAGGAGCAACCGTGGAGGTGATACGAGATAATGAACCGTTGTATTCTGCTGAATCTGTCGCACCGTTCTGGTGTACATATGTTCCCCGCAATCTGCATCTTGCATACCTGCCGATGTTATACCCATCTCGGCGCTTCTCAGGACTCCAGGGCCGGTAACGGTCACTAAGAACTGAACAAGGGCGCTCTTGGTAAACAAGAGTTTTCTCGTGGTTTCGCCGAACCGTCAGCATTAAGTTCGGTTACGTGTTTACATTGATATGAAAAAGAAACCGGTCGCACAGTCGGAGCGTCAGCACTATCTGCTGCAAATTCTGCCTGTATTTGGGTTGTTATCGCGTCTTCGGATTGCGATAGTAGTCAACTGTTTTACACTTGTTAATAAAATTTGAGGTTCGCTATGTCTGACGACATTTCTTTGGGTTCGCCTTCGTCAGCAGGCGAACACGGTGTACTACGCTCCATGCAGGAGGTTGCAATGAGTTCCCAGGAAGCCAGCAAGATGCTGCGTACTTACAATATTGCCTGGTGGGGTAATAACTACTACGACGTCAATGAACTGGGCCACATCAGCGTGTGCCCGGATCCGGACGTACCCGAAGCGCGCGTTGACCTTGCTGAGTTGGTGAAAGCCCGTGAAGCGCAGGGCCAGCGTCTGCCTGCATTGTTCTGCTTCCCGCAGATCCTGCAACATCGTTTGCGTTCGATTAACGCCGCGTTTAAACGAGCCCGTGAATCTTACGGTTACAACGGTGACTATTTCCTCGTTTACCCGATCAAGGTCAACCAGCATCGTCGCGTGATTGAATCGCTGATCCACTCCGGCGAACCGCTGGGGCTGGAAGCTGGTTCCAAAGCTGAATTGATGGCCGTTCTGGCCCATGCCGGAATGACCCGTAGCGTGATCGTGTGTAACGGTTATAAAGACCGCGAATATATCCGTCTGGCACTGATTGGCGAGAAGATGGGCCATAAGGTCTATCTGGTCATCGAGAAGATGTCTGAAATCGCTATCGTGCTGGATGAAGCTGAACGCCTGAATGTCGTTCCGCGTCTGGGCGTGCGTGCGCGTCTGGCGTCGCAGGGCTCTGGCAAGTGGCAGTCCTCCGGCGGTGAGAAATCAAAATTCGGCCTGGCGGCAAACCAGGTGCTGCAACTGGTAGAAATTCTGCGCGAGCGTGGTCGTCTGGACAGCATCCAGTTGCTGCACTTCCATCTCGGCTCCCAAATGGCGAACATTCGTGATATCGCCACCGGCGTACGTGAGTCGGCGCGTTTCTACGTTGAGCTGCACAAGCTTGGCGTTAATATCCAGTGCTTCGACGTGGGCGGTGGTCTGGGCGTAGATTACGAAGGTACCCGTTCGCAGTCTGACTGTTCTGTAAACTACGGTTTGAACGAATACGCCAACAACATCATCTGGGCTATTGGCGACGCCTGTGAAGAACACGGTCTGCCGCATCCGACGGTAATCACCGAGTCTGGCCGCGCGGTAACCGCGCACCATACCGTGCTGGTATCTAACATTATCGGCGTTGAGCGTAGTGAACACACCGAAGCCACGCCTCCGGCTGACGATGCGCCACGTGCCCTGCAAAGCATGTGGGAAACCTGGCAAGAGATGCATGAACCGGGAACCCGTCGTTCGCTGCGTGAATGGCTGCACGACAGCCAGATGGATCTGCACGATATTCACGTTGGGTACTCTTCAGGCACCTTTAGCCTGCAGGAGCGTGCGTGGGCAGAGCAGCTGTATCTGAACATGTGCCATGAAGTGCAGAAACAACTCGACCCGAGCAACCGTGCGCACCGTCCGATTATCGACGAGCTGCAGGAGCGTATGGCGGATAAGATTTACGTCAACTTCTCACTGTTCCAGTCGATGCCGGATGCGTGGGGGATCGATCAGCTGTTCCCGGTAATGCCGCTGGAAGGGTTGAATCAGGTGCCTGAACGCCGCGCGGTGCTGTTGGATATCACCTGTGACTCTGATGGCGCTATCGACCACTACGTTGACGGTGATGGCATTGCGACCACCATGCCGATGCCGGAATACGACCCTGAGAACCCGCCGATGCTGGGCTTCTTTATGGTGGGTGCGTACCAGGAGATCCTCGGCAACATGCACAACTTGTTTGGTGATACCGAAGCGGTTGACGTGTTCGTCTTCCCTGACGGCAGCGTAGAAGTTGAGCTGTCCGACGAAGGGGATACCGTGGCGGATATGCTGCAATACGTGCAGCTGGATCCGAACACCCTGCTGACGCAGTTCCGTGACCAGGTGAAAAACACCGATCTGGACGCTGAGCTGCAACAGCAGTTCCTCGAAGAGTTTGAAGCCGGTCTGTACGGTTATACTTATCTGGAAGATGAGTAACGATAAATGCCAGGTGGCGCTGCGCTTACCGTTCCTACGAAAGTAGGCCGGATAAGGGGAAGCCGCCATCCGGCAGTCGGAATCCGCGGGGGCAGCATTTGTGGCACTCACTTGAATCCGTACAAAATAACGGCGATAATTTGCCGTAAATATGCAGTTACCAAATCAATCCCTTCCTCGTCGGGCTTAACGACGCGGAGGGGATTTTTTTTCATCGATTTTTAAAGAGGTCAGTACATGAGCACCTTAGGTCATCAATACGACAACTCCCTGGTTTCTAACGCCTTTGGTTTTTTACGTCTGCCGATGAACTTCATGCCGTACGACAGCGACGCCGACTGGGTGATCACCGGTGTACCGTTTGATATGGCAACGTCTGGTCGTGCGGGCGGGCGTCATGGTCCGGCGGCAATCCGTCAGGTGTCCACCAACCTGGCCTGGGAGCACAACCGCTTCCCGTGGAACTTTGATATGCGCGAGCGCCTGAACGTGGTGGACTGCGGCGATCTGGTTTATGCGTTCGGGGATGCGCGTGAAATGAGTGAAAAACTGCAGGCGCATGCTGAGAAGCTGCTGTCTGCCGGTAAGCGCATGCTCTCCTTTGGCGGCGACCACTTCGTCACGCTGCCGCTGCTGCGCGCGCATGCCAAGCACTTTGGTAAAATGGCGCTGGTGCACTTTGATGCCCACACCGACACCTACGCTAACGGCTGCGAATTCGACCACGGCACCATGTTCTACACTGCGCCGAACGAAGGTCTGATCGATCCGAATCACTCTGTGCAGATCGGTATTCGTACCGAGTTCGACAAAGACAACGGCTTTACCGTACTGGATGCGTGCCAGGTTAACGACCGCAGCGTTGATGACATTATCGCTCAGGTTAAGCAGATTGTCGGTGATATGCCGGTATACCTGACTTTTGATATCGACTGTCTGGACCCGGCGTTTGCACCAGGAACCGGTACGCCAGTGATCGGCGGTCTGACTTCCGATCGTGCTATTAAACTGGTACGTGGTCTGAAAGATCTGAACATCGTCGGGATGGATGTTGTTGAAGTGGCTCCGGCCTACGATCAGTCAGAGATCACCGCACTGGCGGCGGCAACGTTAGCGTTGGAGATGCTGTATATCCAGGCGGCGAAAAAAGGCGAGTAACGGTTTCGGGCTATTTTACTCGCCATTTTGAACCCGGGCAGTGCTCGCCATCCTCACGTACTACGTGTACGCTCCGGTGGCTGTGCGCTGTCCGGTCTCAAACTGGCTTCGCCAATAACGCCCGATCGCTGGACTAAATTTGTAATTCTGTAGGCCGGATAAGGCGTTCACGCCGCCATCCGGCACTGTTCGAAGATTATTTGATCCCGTCTGCGCTCATGCGATCGCGAATATGTTGCGCACGTTCTGCGGATGCCGGATGATCGTCAAACATTGAGCTTTGACGTCCTGCTTCCAGTTTTGCCAGTTTCTCAAAACTGGTGGCTAAGCCAGCCGGGTTGATCCCACGTTTGCGCAACAGATCATACGAGTAATCATCCGCCTCGGATTCCTGACGCTGGGAGAACTGCGAGTTCACCAGTTTCTCGCCAAGATCGCCCAATTGCGATTGCGACAGGCTGCCGACAATCCCGCCAGCGGAAGCCGCAGCTGCCCGCACGGCGTTCGTACCCAGCGCAACCTGCATCCCTTTTTTCACGTGACCCAGCGCAACGTGACCCATTTCGTGGCCGATCACCGCTTCGACTTCGTTGTCTGTCATCATATCCATCAGGCCGCTGTATACGCGGATACAGCCGTTCGCCATGGCAAAGGCATTTACATCTTTCGCCATATAAACTTTGTAGTTCACCGGCTGGCCGTTAATGTTATCGCCAAGCGCGGCGGCGATTTTGCCAAGACGCGTTGCATACTCGCTGCCAGCCGGGGCGATGGTAGCTTTGCTGTCCATATCCTTACAGGCCTGATCGCTCAGCGCTTTTACCTGCGCATCGCTCAGACTGTAGGCCTGAAAAGCCTCTGCGCCTGAGGAAAGCAGTCCGTTTGAGTCCATGTTCTGGCAGCCGGTCAATGCCGCCGCCATGCTCGTAGCAAGCAGTAAAGCGCGAATTTTCATTTTTTCTCTTCCGCACAAAGTCAGGATTATTCTAAAAAATGCGTCGTTTGCAGGTGAACCGACGCTCGGCATAAGTATAAAGAAAAGAACAATAAGCGGGCGAGAAGATTGCGCAACTTGCGCGCATGATCCAGAGATTTCTGAAGCGGTAAAAGGATGCTCCATGTACATGACACGCGGCTTGGGTTACATTGTTGGCACTTTTTTCCGGCGTAGCCCAAAACGCGCTGTCGTCAAGTCGTTTAGGGCGTGGCCTTCATTATCCGATCTGGAGTCAAAATGTCCTCACGTAAAGAGCTTGCCAATGCTATTCGTGCGCTGAGCATGGACGCAGTACAGAAAGCCAAATCCGGTCACCCGGGTGCCCCGATGGGTATGGCTGACATTGCCGAAGTCCTGTGGCGTGATTTCCTGAACCACAACCCGACTAACCCGTCCTGGGCTGACCGTGACCGTTTCGTGCTGTCTAACGGCCACGGTTCAATGCTGATTTACAGCCTGCTGCACCTCACCGGCTATGATCTGCCGATGTCCGAGCTGCAGAACTTCCGTCAGCTGCACTCCAAAACGCCGGGTCACCCGGAAGTGGGTTACACCGCGGGTGTTGAAACCACGACCGGTCCTTTGGGTCAGGGCATTGCGAATGCAGTGGGTATGGCTATCGCTGAAAAAACGCTGGCGGCGCAGTTTAACCGTCCTGGTCACGACATCGTTGACCACTTCACCTATGCTTTCATGGGCGACGGCTGCATGATGGAAGGTATCTCTCACGAGGTATGTTCCCTGGCCGGTACGCTGAAACTGGGTAAACTGGTTGCGTTCTACGATGACAACGGCATCTCTATCGATGGCCACGTTGAAGGCTGGTTCACCGATGACACCGCGAAGCGTTTCGAAGCTTACGGCTGGCACGTGATTCGTGGTGTAGATGGTCACGATGCTGACGCGATTAAACGCGCTGTTGAAGAAGCACGCGCAGTGACCGACAAACCGTCCCTGCTGATGTGCAAAACCATCATCGGTTTCGGTTCTCCGAACAAAGCCGGTACCCACGACTCTCACGGTGCACCGCTGGGTGATGCAGAAATCGCACTGACCCGTGAACAGCTGGGCTGGAAATACGCGCCGTTCGAAATCCCGTCTGAAATCTACGCGCAGTGGGATGCGAAAGAAGCCGGCCAGGCAAAAGAAGCCGCATGGAACGAGAAGTTCGCTGCTTATGCCAAAGCTTTCCCGCAGGAAGCTGCTGAATTCACCCGTCGTATGAAAGGTGAAATGCCGTCTGACTTCGACGCGAAAGCCAACGAGTTCATTGCTAAGCTGCAGGCTAATCCGGCGAAAATCGCCAGCCGTAAAGCTTCTCAGAACGCGATTGAAGCCTTCGGTCCTCTGCTGCCTGAATTCCTCGGCGGCTCTGCTGACCTGGCACCGTCTAACCTGACTCTGTGGTCTGGTTCTAAGGCCATCAACGAAGATACTGCCGGTAACTACATCCATTACGGTGTACGTGAATTTGGTATGACCGCTATCGCAAACGGTATTTCCCTGCATGGTGGTTTCCTGCCGTACACCTCCACCTTCCTGATGTTCGTGGAATATGCCCGTAACGCGGTGCGTATGGCTGCGCTGATGAAACAGCGTCAGGTGATGGTCTATACTCACGACTCCATCGGTCTGGGTGAAGATGGCCCGACTCACCAGCCGGTAGAGCAGGTTGCTTCTCTGCGTGTGACCCCGAACATGAGCACATGGCGTCCGTGTGACCAGGTTGAATCCGCAGTAGCATGGAAATACGGTGTTGAGCGTCAGGACGGCCCGACCGCGCTGATCCTCTCCCGTCAGAACCTGGCACAGCAGGAACGTACCGCAGAGCAACTGGCGAACATCGCTCGCGGTGGCTACGTGCTGAAAGATTGCGCGGGTCAGCCGGAGTTGATCTTCATCGCCACCGGTTCTGAAGTTGAACTTGCCGTGGCTGCCTGGGACAAACTGACCGCTGAAGGCGTGAAAGCGCGCGTGGTTTCCATGCCGTCTACCGATGCATTCGACAAGCAGGATGCGGCTTACCGTGAATCCGTACTGCCGAAAGCCGTCTCTGCTCGCGTCGCTATCGAAGCTGGCATTGCTGACTACTGGTTCAAATACGTGGGCCTGAACGGCGCTATTGTCGGTATGACTACCTTTGGTGAGTCTGCACCGGCAGAACTGCTGTTTGAAGAATTCGGCTTCACCGTAGACAACGTGGTCGCGAAAGCAAAAGAACTGCTGTAATTTCGATTACAGATGAAAACGGGTCGCTTAGGCGGCCCGTTTTTTTGCTTATCAGGGTAGTTACGTGCGTAGCTGACCTGCTTCAAGACGTACTATGCGCGAAAAATGGCGCTGCGTAAATGCAGCGTCATGACTGATCGCTACAACGCTGGTGCCACGTGTACGACACACTGCCAGCCAGTTTTCGAAGACGCCAAGCCAGTGTGCATCAAAGTCCCGACTGGGCTCATCCAGCAGTAGAATAGCGGGTTTGAGGGCTTCCAGACTGGCGACGGCAACCATACGTCGTTGTGCCGTATGCAGATCGAGCGGGTGCGCGTCGGCGACATCCTCTAACTGACATAATTGCAGCGCCGCCATCGTGCGTTGCGCAATTTCAGTCGCCGGAAGCTTCTGTAGCCGTAATCCGAAGGCCACTTCCTCTGCAACCTTGCTGTGAAAGATTTGATTCTCCGCTTCCTGAAACAGTACGCCGAGCACCCTGGCGCGCTCCCGGTTTTTCAGTTGCGCAATCGCACAATTTTGAACGGTTATTGTGCCGGATGAGGGCGTCAGTAGCCCGGCCATGATGCGCAACAGCGTGGATTTTCCTGCGCCATTATCGCCCGTTAGCGCCAGCCATTCCCCCTCCTGGAGTTCCAGTGAAATATTGCGTAAACAGTCATCGGCGGCGTTCGGCCAGCGATAGCTGATCTGGTTTAGCGTCAGCATAGTGATGACAATGCTCCGTCGCGCAGCTGCCATGCCTGCTGGCAGTAGCTGAGAAAAGGTGAAGGGTTGCGTTCGAAAAGTATCACCAAAGCATGCTGTTCCTGTGCCCACTGTTGCAGTCGCGCCAGCAGCATTGCCGTGGCTTGCGCCGTCAGGCGACTGAACGCTTCATCCAGAATCAATATTTTCGGCTGCATGGCGAGTGCGCTGGCAATGACTACCCGCTGGGTTTCCCCGCCGGAAAGGGTGCCGGGATGACGATGGCGCAGAGGCTGACATTCCGTCAGCGTAAGGGCGGCATCTATGCGCTGCATAATTTCAGTCTCGGTAAGGCAGAGATTTTCCGGGCCAAACGCCACTTCTTCCTCCACGCTGAAAGTACAACCTGAAAGCTGCAGGTAAGGTGACTGCTGCACAAGCTGGATGGTACTCGACTGCTCGACCAGCGATAGTTGCCCGATGGGATTACCCAGTAGCGTGCCTGTGCCCTCAATTTCTCCCGGAAGGAAGTCGGGGTACCAGCCAGCCATCAGCTGTGCCAGCGTACTTTTCCCGCTGCCGTTCTCACCAAAAATAGCCACCATACCAGGCCTGGCGTAATGGAAATCGTAACAGGCGGATGGCCGCATAGCGTGCGTCGGAATATAGCGAAACTGCTCTAACGCAACCATATCCAGATTCCTGTCTCAACTGCCATCAGAACCACCATACCGTAGCGGGCCAGACGTTGTAAGGTGCTGTCTGGCGGCGCCCATAGCGTGGTGCGAGTGCGATGCAGGCGAAATCCCCGCATATCGAGCGCTGCACCGCGAACGGCCAAGTCATTGAGCGCGTTATGGGTGAGCGGCACAATTAATGCCGGCATAGCGCGTAAACGTTGGTACCAGGACTCATCCAGCGGTACGCCGCGTGCGCGCTGAGCCTCGTGAATAATCGCCAATTGGTGTTTGAGCTGTTCAACCACCAGCAGCGGGCCTGCGAACAGATAGGCAACGCCTGGCGGCAGGCGTGAAGCAAACAGGGCGCGCATAAAGCGCGCAACCGGCACGTACTGCATCCACATCTGCGATGTCGACACAATGGCGAGGATCCGCAGCCAGAGCGTAACGGCATCGACCCAGCGTTCTGGTGTGCGCGGCTGCCCGCTAATCCACTCGGTAAGCCATCCGCCGTGTACCAGCCATAGCCCCAGTCCTAAGGGGATCATCAGCCAGAGTACGTATTTCGCCCGCGACCGCGTAGCCTTCATACATAGCAAACCGACAAACGTCGCGGCGCTGTACAAGCTGAGCGGCACTCCGGCTGGCAGCAGGAGCGTGGAGCAGGCGGCAAGCGCCCACAGAGTTAACGACGTAAACGGATGCATTTAGCGCACGGCAGACATCGTAGGGAAATGGCGCGTGGTGCGCAGCGGAAGCTGTCGCAGCAGCACCCAGACGATGATTGCCGTGAGGATTTTATCGACCAGATTTGCACCGATGACGGTGATGGCGACGGACTCCACCAGGTTCTGACCGACCGAGTGCATCCAGGCGACAAAAAGATCGGCGCCGCTGCCGGTGACACCGCCGAACAGAGTCGTGCGAATCGGCACGGCAACGAGGGTCACGGCAAGTGTGATAATTACGCCGCTGAGCACGACTTTAGGTAAGGTGCGAAACCATCCCGCCCGTGCCAGCCAACCGGCGACCAGTCCAATAACCATGGCAACGGGCGCAAAGGCGGCGGCGATCGGATCGGTCAGCAACCCCCACAATAGGTTAGTGAGTAATCCGGTTAGCATCCCCACAACCGGACCTAACAGCACCGCGCTGATCAACGTGCCAATCGAGTCGAGAAAAATAGGTAATTTCAACATGCTGATAAGCTGCCCACCGACCATGTTGATGGCGATAGCAATGACAATAAGAACCAGAGACTGGCTGGAAAATTGGCGACGCGCCATAAAAGACCTCGTATAAGTGAAGCGTTAGCGGGATGAAATAACCAGTTCGTCATAACCGGAAACGGCGCAGGGCTGACGGCTGAATGCCAGAGACGTCAACTCGCCAATCACCAGTTCCAGCGTGGTTCGCACGGTACAGCCCGGCATCATGTGTCCGCCAAGCATCGCGCCGTGTGGGTCAGCAACCGCCAGATGAAGATGCTCGCCGGTAAGTTCCAGCGTGCCGTTCAGAGAGATAATTTCCCACGTACCCGTAAGTAATGTGGTTTCTTCACGTCCGGCGAAGCGCAGAGCAATGTTGGTCAAACTGCCGGTGCAACCCGCTATCCAGGCTGCCTGTAGTTGATGCTGCTGGATAAAAGCGTGTAGCGCTGAAAAGACTTCCTGGCCCGGTAATAAACGCAGCGCATGAAAGCGAGCTTCAGATGGTTGGGGATAGAATGTTGCCATAGTTGAGGGACTCCGAGACTCGGACGTTGCGCTGATAATATAGACGCGGGTTAGGGAGCTTTCTGATATAAATCAGGATTTGTGACATGGCAACGAAATAATCTTGCTACGGTTATTCGTAATTCTGGAATATGGAATAAAAGTCGCGTTGAAGGACGTTAAAATGTGACGTAAGTCAGATAACTGTGTTCTGTTGCTGGACAATCATTCCTTTTATTCCGCGTTTCGCTTATTCTAGCTGAAGCGTTTCAGTCGATTAAATGTTCGACAATTAACCAATTAGTCGCAGTTTGCGACAGGTAAGGTTTCCCTGAGCGATTTGCTGCATTACTCTGTCTGCCACATCGTTTCTGAGAAATCCTTGCAGGAGACCTATGACCGTACGCGTAGCGATTAATGGTTTCGGTCGCATCGGACGCAACGTGGTTCGTGCTTTGTATGAATCCGGGCGTCGGGCGGAAATCACCGTGGTGGCAATCAACGAACTGGCGGATGCTGCAGGCATGGCGCATTTGTTGAAATATGACACCAGCCATGGGCGTTTTGCCTGGGATGTTCGTCAGGAACGAGACCAGCTCATCGTTGGCGATGACGCGATCCGCATTCTGCATGAGCGAACGCTCGATGCGCTTCCGTGGCGCGAACTGGGTGTCGACGTTGTGCTGGATTGTACTGGGGTCTTCGGCAGCCGCGAACACGGTGAGGCGCATATTGCCGCCGGCGCAAAGAAAGTGCTCTTTTCACATCCTGGTAGTCACGACATCGACGCAACCGTTGTGTTTGGCGTTAATCAGGATCAGCTGCGCGCTGAGCACCGGATCGTTTCCAATGCCTCCTGCACCACGAATTGCATAATACCCGTCATTAAATTGCTGGATGATGCTTACGGCATTGAGTCTGGTACCGTCACCACGATCCACTCCGCGATGCACGATCAGCAGGTTATTGATGCTTATCATCCTGACCTGCGTCGCACGCGAGCGGCCAGCCAGTCGATCATTCCGGTTGATACCAAACTGGCGGCGGGCATCACGCGAATTTTCCCGCAGTTTAACGATCGTTTTGAAGCGATAGCGGTGCGTGTACCGACCATAAATGTGACGGCGATCGACTTAAGCGTGACGGTGAAAAAACCAGTAAAAGCCAGTGAAGTCAACCAGTTGCTGCAAAAAGCAGCACAAGGTGCATTTCATGGTATAGTTGACTATACGGAATTACCGTTGGTCTCAGTAGATTTTAACCACGACCCGCACAGCGCCATCGTTGATGGTACGCAAACGCGCGTGAGTGGCGCTCACCTGATCAAAACGCTGGTCTGGTGTGATAATGAATGGGGCTTTGCTAACCGTATGCTCGATACGACGTTAGCGATGGCTGCTATTGGTTTCAGGCTCGACGCTTGAGCGTCGACAAAACTTTATGAATCAACGAGAGGATTCACCATGTCTGTAATTAAGATGACCGATCTGGATCTGGCTGGTAAACGCGTTTTTATCCGTGCGGACCTGAACGTACCAGTTAAAGAAGGGAAAGTAACCAGCGATGCGCGTATCCGTGCTTCCCTGCCAACCATCGAACTGGCCCTGAAACAAGGTGCTAAAGTGATGGTAACTTCCCACCTGGGTCGTCCTACCGAAGGCGAGTACAACGAAGAATTCTCTCTGCTGCCGGTTGTTAACTACCTGAAAGACAAACTGTCTGCTCCGGTTCGCCTGGTAAAAGATTACCTGGACGGCGTTGAAGTCGCTGCTGGTGAACTGGTTGTTCTGGAAAACGTTCGCTTCAACAAAGGCGAGAAGAAAGACGACGAAGCGCTGTCCAAAAAATATGCTGCTCTGTGCGACGTATTCGTTATGGACGCTTTCGGTACTGCTCACCGTGCGCAGGCGTCTACTCACGGTATCGGTAAATTCGCCGATGTCGCTTGCGCAGGTCCGCTGCTCGCTGCCGAGCTGGATGCACTGGGTAAAGCACTGAAAGAACCTGCTCGTCCGATGGTTGCTATCGTTGGTGGTTCTAAAGTTTCTACCAAACTGACCGTTCTTGATTCTCTGTCAAAAATCGCTGACCAGCTGATTGTTGGCGGTGGTATCGCGAACACCTTCGTTGCTGCTCAAGGTCACAATGTGGGTAAATCCCTGTACGAAGCTGACCTGGTTGACGAAGCTAAGCGTCTGCTGACCACTTGCGACATCCCGGTTCCGACCGACGTTCGCGTAGCGACTGAATTCTCTGAAACCGCACCGGCTACCCTGAAATCCGTTAGCGATGTAAAAGAAGACGAGCAGATCCTGGATATCGGCGACGCTTCTGCACAGCAGCTGGCTGACATCCTGAAGAATGCGAAAACCATTCTGTGGAACGGCCCGGTTGGCGTGTTCGAATTCCCGAACTTCCGCAAAGGTACTGAAATCGTTGCTAATGCCATCGCAGACAGCGAAGCATTCTCTATCGCAGGCGGCGGTGACACCCTGGCAGCAATCGACCTGTTCGGCATTGCTGACAAAATCTCCTACATCTCTACTGGCGGCGGCGCGTTCCTCGAATTCGTGGAAGGCAAAGTACTGCCAGCAGTAGCCATGCTCGAAGAGCGTGCTAAAAAGTAAGAATTTAATGGGCAGGGAAACCTGCCCTTATTTTAGCGCGCTTTAGGGCGCGCGCCCTTTCCAAGGCCGAAGATACAGGACTCGTAAAATGTCTAAAATTTTTGATTTCGTAAAACCAGGCGTAATCACTGGTGATGACGTACAGAAAGTTTTCCAGGTAGCTAAAGAAAACAACTTTGCTCTGCCAGCTGTTAACTGCGTGGGTACCGACTCCATCAACGCCGTTTTGGAAACTGCTGCAAAAGTTAAAGCGCCGGTAATCGTACAATTCTCCAACGGTGGTGCTTCTTTCATCGCGGGTAAAGGCGTGAAGTCCGACGTTCCTCAGGGCGCTGCAATCCTGGGTGCTATCTCTGGCGCGCATCACGTTCACCAGATGGCTGAACACTACGGTGTTCCGGTTATCCTGCACACTGACCACTGCGCGAAGAAACTGCTGCCGTGGATCGACGGTCTGCTGGACGAGGGTGAAAAACACTTCGCAGCAACCGGCAAACCGCTGTTCTCTTCTCACATGATCGACCTGTCTGAAGAGTCTCTGGAAGAGAACATCGAAATCTGCTCCAAATACCTGGCGCGCATGTCCAAAATGGGCATGACTCTGGAAATCGAACTGGGTTGCACCGGTGGCGAAGAAGATGGCGTGGACAACAGCCACATGGACGCTTCTGCACTGTACACCCAGCCGGAAGACGTTGATTACGCATACACCGAGCTGAGCAAAATCAGCCCGCGTTTCACCATCGCAGCTTCCTTCGGTAACGTACACGGCGTTTACAAGCCGGGTAACGTCGTTCTGACCCCGACCATCCTGCGCGACTCTCAGGACTATGTTTCTAAGAAACATAACCTGCCGCACAACAGCCTGAACTTCGTCTTCCACGGCGGCTCCGGTTCTACTGCTCAGGAAATCAAAGACTCCGTAAGCTACGGCGTAGTGAAAATGAACATCGATACCGATACCCAATGGGCAACCTGGGAAGGTGTTCTGAACTACTACAAAGAAAACGAAGCTTACCTGCAAGGCCAGCTGGGCAACCCGAAAGGCGAAGATCAGCCGAACAAGAAATACTACGATCCGCGCGTATGGCTGCGTGCTGGTCAGGCAACCATGATCACCCGTCTGGAACAGGCTTTCAAAGAACTGAACGCGGTTGACGTTCTGTAATTTACGCCGTTCCACGTGACATGAGGCCCGCAAATGCGGGCCTTTTTTATTGCTATGTCAACGCTCTGCTGGCAGAGAATTCTGTGATCTGTTTGGCAAAATCCAGGTTTATTGTTTACCCTTGTCAGGTTGCCAGTCCCGTCAGGGCGGCTTTATTTCTCCCGTTTGGGTAAGCAAAAAAGGAATATTGAATGGAAGATTTGAATGTTGTCGACAGCATAAACGGTGCGGGCACCTGGCTGGTGCGCAACCAGGAACTGCTGTTGAGCTATGCCGTCAACATCGTTGCGGCCATCGCGATTGTCATTATCGGTATGATCGTGGCGCGCATTGTATCAAATACCGTTAACCGCCTGATGCTGGCGCGTAAAATTGATGCCACTGTTGCCGACTTCCTCTCTGCACTGGTGCGTTACGGTATTATCGCTTTCACGCTGATTGCCGCTCTGGGCCGCGTTGGGGTGCAAACAGCCTCCGTGATCGCCGTTCTCGGTGCCGCAGGTTTAGCCGTCGGTCTGGCGCTGCAAGGTTCGCTGTCCAACCTCGCCGCAGGTGTCCTGCTGGTAATGTTCCGTCCGTTCCGTGCGGGTGAGTATGTCGATCTCGGCGGCGTAGCGGGAACCGTGCTCAACGTGCAGATTTTCTCCACCACCATGCGTACCGTTGACGGTAAGATTGTAGTGATCCCGAACGGTAAAATTATTGCCGGGAACATCATTAACTTCTCTCGTGAGCCGGTTCGTCGTAACGAATTTATTATCGGCGTGGCTTACGACTCCGATATCGATCAGGTGAAAAAAATCCTCACTGATATCATTCAGTCGGAAGATCGCATTCTTAAAGACCGTGAAATGACGGTACGCCTGAATGAGCTGGGGGCTTCCTCAATTAATTTTGTGGTACGCGTCTGGAGCAACAGCAGCGACCTGCAAAGCGTCTACTGGGACGTACTGGAGCGTATTAAGCGCGAGTTCGATGCCAACGGCATCAGCTTCCCTTATCCGCAGATGGATGTGAACTTCAAGCGTGTGAAAGAGCGCGCGGCAGAGTAATTACGCGCCCGGAGGCGCTTTTGCTTTCCGGGCCGATAAAAACTTTCTTTCCATTAATTTCCCTAATCTGCGATTAAAATTATCCATTTCCGCTAATGTTTTCCCCGCGCTATAGTCTGCTCCTAAGAGAAACAGTTCGGGATGATTAACGTGTTATCGTATTACTTTCAAGGGCTTGTACTTGGTGCGGCCATGATTCTTCCGCTTGGTCCGCAAAACGCCTTCGTGATGAACCAGGGCATTCGCCGCCAGTATCACATCATGATTGCTTTACTCTGTGCTATCAGCGATTTAGTGCTGATTTGTGCGGGGATCTTTGGCGGTAGCGCCTTGCTGATGCAGTCACCATGGCTGATGGCGCTGGTCACCTGGGGTGGGGTGGCTTTTTTACTCTGGTACGGTTTCGGGGCGTTAAAAACGGCGATGAGCAGTAATCTGGAACTGGCCAGTGCCGAGGTGATGAAGCAGGGGCGCTGGAAAATCATCGCCACCATGCTGGCGGTGACATGGCTCAATCCCCATGTTTACCTGGATACCTTTGTGGTGCTGGGGAGTCTGGGGGGGCAACTGGACGTTGAGCCGAAGCGCTGGTTTGCGCTGGGAACCGTCAGCGCTTCGTTCCTGTGGTTCTTCGGTCTGGCATTGCTGGCGGCCTGGCTGGCTCCGCGTCTGCGCACTGCTAAAGCGCAGCGCATAATCAATACGCTGGTAGGATTAGTGATGTGGTTTATTGCTTTTCAACTGGCAAAAGAAGGTGTTGCGCACGTTCATGCGTTGTTCAACTAAGTGTTGTCTGATGGACAACGCAGCGAGATCGTCTAAGCTTGCCTGCATGTGCCCTGAGTTTCGGGGTAATTATTGAAACATGGAGGAACGACCGTGAAGTTCAAAATAATGGCCCTGGCGGCATTAGTCGGATTCAGCGCACTATCGGTACAGGCAAATGAGCTGCCAAATGGACCGCACATCGTGACTTCCGGAACAGCAAGCGTGGATGCGACACCAGACATCGCTACGCTGGCAATTGAAGTGAACGTTGCTGCCAAGGATGCGGCTTCAGCGAAGAAGCAGGCCGATGAGCGCGTGGCGCAATATCTGTCCTTCCTTGAACAGAACCAGATAGCGAAGAAAGACATTAGCGCTGCAAACCTGCGTACCCAGCCGGATTACGACTACCAGAACGGTAAAAGTATCCTCAAAGGGTATCGTGCGGTGCGCACCGTTGAAGTCACGCTGCGCCAGCTGGACAAACTTAACGCTCTGCTCGATGGCGCGCTGAAGGCTGGCCTGAATGAGATCCGTTCGGTATCGCTTGGTGTTGCCCAACCGGATGCTTACAAAGATAAAGCGCGTAAAGCGGCAATTGATGATGCCATTCATCAGGCTGAACAGCTGGCTGCGGGCTTCAATAGCAAACTTGGCCCGGTGTACAGCGTGCGCTACCACGTTTCCAATTATCAGCCGAGCCCGATGGTACGGATGATGAAAGCAGATGCTGCACCTGCTGCTTCTGCTCAGGAAACCTACGAACAGCCGGTTATTCAGTTTGACGATCAGGTTGATGTCGTCTTCCAGATTGAGCCGACGGCGGGGCAACCAGCCGCAACGCCAGCCAAAACTCAGTAATTGTTGCAGACCCGGCTTTCCAGCCGGGTTTTTTCTGTGAGCAACTGTAAAAATGAGACTTCACATCCGGTCTTTTTTTTCGCCGTAATGAGGATAGGCCATAGCGATTTTTAAGGGGACGCTATGGATATTTTTATCTCGAAAAAGATGCGTAATTTCATTCTGCTGGCGCAAACCAATAACATCGTCAGAGCGGCAGAAAAAATACATATGACCGCATCGCCCTTCGGTAAAAGCATTGCTGCACTGGAAGATCAAATCGGCTATACGCTGTTTACCCGCAAAGATAACAACATCAGCCTGAATAAAGCAGGACAAGAGCTGTATCAGAAGCTGTTTCCCGTTTATCAGCGCCTCTCTGCCATTGATAACGAAATCCATAACGCCTCTCGCCGCTCGCGGGAAATTGTTATCGGCATCGACAATACCTACCCAACGATTATTTTTGACCAGTTGATTAGCCTTGGTGACAAGTATGACGGTGTGACGGCTCAGGCCGTTGAATTCAGCGAGAATGGGGTGATTGATAACCTGTTCGATCGCAAACTGGATTTTATTATCTCGCCGCAGCACGTTTCCCCCCGCGTGCAGGAGCTGGAAAATCTGGCGATCAGCGAACTGCCTCCGCTGCGTCTGGGGTTTCTCGTTTCCCGACGCTATGAAGAAAAACAGCCGCAGGATCTGCTGCGCGAGCTGCCCTGGCTGCAAATGCGCTTCCAGAATCGCGCCAACTTTGAGGCGATGCTGGATGCATACATGCGACCCTGCGGGATCAACCCGACGATTATCTATCGTCCGTACAGCTTTATGGCGAAGATTAGCGCGGTGGAGCGCGGGCAGTTTTTGACGGTGATCCCTCACTTCGCCTGGCGGCTGGTGAACCCGTCGACGCTGAAATATTTCGACGCGCCCGGCAGTCCCATGTATATGCAGGAGTTTCTTTATTCGCTGAAAAATCATCGCTATACCGCCACCATGCTCCAGCATATTGCTGAAGATCGTGACGGTAGTGCAAGTTAACCTAGCATCGAGCCTGTTTCGAGAAGGTTGCGATGCAGATCGAACGCATGGCTGAGATCGTGATGGATATGCCCGCCGGGTGCTTTCTCCAGATAGCGGTGCAAGTAATCTTTGTAAAGCGGATGCGCACAGTTATTGATAATTGTGTGCGCCCGCTGCATCGGAGATAACCCACGCAGATCGGCAATCCCTTGTTCGGTCACGATCACTTTAACGCTATGTTCGCTGTGGTCGACATGGCTGCACATCGGTACGATGGTTGAGATTTTCCCGCCTTTGGCAATCGACGGCGCCATAAAGATAGACAGGTAGGCGTTGCGCTCGAAATCCCCGCTGCCGCCGATGCCGTTCATCAGGTTCACCCCCGCAACGTGCGTGGAATTGGCATGACCGTAGATATCAAACTCCAGACCGACGTTGAGCGCAATAACCCCCAGTCGACGGATGATTTCCGGGTTATTGGAGATCTCCTGCGGGCGCAATACAATCCGGCTGGCGAAGAAGTCCATGTTGTCGTAAATCTTCTGTAGCGACGGGGCTGAAATGGTCAGGCTGGAGGCGCTGGCACCGCTAATCTTGCCCGTTTCCAGCAGATGCACAACCGACTCCTGCAACACCTCCGAATACATCATAAAGGGCGGGATATCCGGGTTCTCGCCCAGTCGAGCCATTACCGCGTTGTTGATATTGCCCACCCCGCTTTGTAAGGGCAGAAACTCAGCTGGAATGCGTTTGCGCGCCATTTCTGCCAGCAGAAAAGAGACTACGTTATCGGCAATTTGTTGGCTGACCGGATTGGTTTTATCCGATGCATTTCCTGCATCGGGCAGTTCGGTATCCACCACCGCAACCACCTTTTTGGGGTCTATCTGTACGCACTGACTGCCTACGCGATCCATGGTATGAAAAATGGGTACGCTGTTACGCCGCGGCGGCGCACCGGGTATCACGATGTCGGCAAACTCCGCCACACGCGGATTATGGTAATGATTCAATTCAATGATCACTTTTTTCGCCCGCAGCAGCCAGGTGGGGGCATTACCGATACCGCTGGACAGCCAAATCCGGCCATCCGGCGCGATGGCTGAAGCTTCAATGACGGCAACATCGATCTCGCCAAAAAAGCCGTAATTAACCATTTGCGCCACTTCGCTCAAATGGAGATCGACAAACCTCACCTGGCCCTGATTAATTTTCTCGCGCAGGCCCGATGACGTTTGATAAGGCGCACGCCAGGAAACGGCATCCGCCGCGGATAGTACATCATCAGCGGCGGCGCCAATTGATGCTCCGGTCAGCAGGCGGATCTGAAAAGGCTGTCCGTTCTGATGCTGTTCGCAGGCACGTTGGGCAATTGCGGTGGGTAACGCTTTTGGCGAACCCGCGGGGGTAAAGCCGCTAAACGCCACCATATCATCGTGCTGGATAATTTCTGCCGCCTGTTCGGCGCTCATCCGTTTCATGGCCGTCTCCTTCCTCAGACGTGATTAATGGCCGACAAAATTAGGTTTACGTTTTTCCATAAACGCGTTCATCCCTTCCTGATAATCCTCGCTGTCGTACACCGCGCGGCGCATGCCCTGAATGCGCTCGAACTCATCGGAATTCATGGTGTGCGCTTCACCCAGTACGCGCAGCTCTTCTTTAATGACGGCGATCGCCAGCGGCGCTTTCTCCGAGATGTGGTGCGCCATTTGCAGAGTGAAATCCTCCAGTTCGTCTACAGGAACCACATGGTTGAGGATCCCGACGGCCATCGCACGCTGAGCGGTGATAGGTGAGGCGGTAAAGATCAGCTCTTTCACGATGTGAAAACCGGCGTCGCGAGTCAGGTTGTGGATGCCGACCAGGTTATACGGCACGCCGAGGTTGACCGGGGTCATCGAGAAGGTGGATGTTTCAGCGGCGATGATCAGATCGGAACTCATGATCATCTCAAATGCGCCGCCCCAGACGCTGCCTTCAACCATAGAGATCACCGGTTTTGGATATTTTTGGATCATGCGGGTTATCTGACGCAGCGGATCGTCATAGGAGAGCGGATCGCGACGTCCGGTCGGGAGTTCATGAATATCATGCCCGGCAGAGAAAACTTTGGCTCCACTCGGAGCGCGTAGAATGATGCAGCGAATGTCCGCACGATTGAGATCGCTCAGCGCCTGCATCAGATCGTCAATAAACACTTTACTCAGGGCATTGAGCTTGCGGGCGTAATTGAACTCAATAACCGCGACTTTCTGGATGATGACCACGTTGACGTATTGATAAGACATAATGTTCTCTTTATTGAAAGTAATGATGCTGGATAAATTCGCTGATGTGCCGCAGACCAGTGCGCGGCGACAGATCGTTATTTTTGACGGCCTGTAGCGTCTGCTGGAAATAGCGGTCGAAATCAGTCCGCGCAAACAGCAGATGTAGGGCTTCTTCTTCAGCCTGCTGGTGTAACCAGTCCACCGCCTGCTGCTGGCGAACTTTTTCCAGTCGACCGCTGGCGGTAAGGCACGTTTTAAAGTCGGTTATCGCCTGCCAGACCTCCTCAATACCGCGTTTTTCCAGGGCGCTACAGGTCAGAACCAGCGGCTGCCACTCGTCATATTTGCGGCGCAGAATATGCAGGGCGGATTCGTACATATGGCGGGCGATGGCCACGCTGGCATGGTTCTCACCGTCGTCCTTGTTGATGACGACCAGATCCGCCATTTCCATCAGACCTTTCTTGATGCCTTGCAAATCGTCGCCACCGCCAGCGATTTGCAGGGAGATAAAGCAATCCACCATGCCTGCGACTTCGGTTTCTGACTGCCCAACGCCGACGGTTTCTACAATCACCACGTCAAAGCCAGCCGCCTCGCACAACAGCATTAATTCGCGGGCGCGCTGGCTGGCTCCGCCTAAATGACCGCTGGAAGGGACCGGGCGAATAAACGCAGATTCGGCGCGAGACAGCTCCGTCATGCGGGTTTTATCGCCAAGAATGCTGCCGCCGCTGATCGGGCTGCTGGGATCGACGGCGATCACCGCCACCCGTAATCCGTGACGGATTAACAGCATGCCGAATGCTTCCAGAAAGGTGCTTTTGCCCGCGCCCGGCGTACCGGTTATCCCCAAACGCAGGGCGTTACCGGTGAACGGCATAATTGCGTCCAGCAACTGCGTACTCAGCGGCTGGTGGCGCGGGTGGCTGCTTTCGACCAGCGTCATCGCCTGGGCGAGCGTAGCCCGCTCGCCAAGCCGCAAGCGGCGGACGGTATCCTCAAGCGTGGCGGCGTTAATCATGATGCTGACTGATACGGGTTAACACATCGCGGACGCTGTCGAGCATTGGCGTGCCGGGGCCATAAATGGCTGCCACGCCATGCTCGTGCAGGAAGGCGTAATCCTGTGGCGGAATAACGCCTCCTGCTACCACGCAGATATCTTCACGCCCCCATTTTTTGAGCGCGGTAACCAGTTCCGGGATCAGCGTTTTATGACCCGCCGCCAGTGACGATGCGCCTATTACATGCACATCGTTTTCTACCGCCAGACGGGCAATTTCCTCCGGAGTGGAGAACATCGGACTGAGGTCAACATCGAAGCCGAGATCGGAGTAGGCGCTGGCGATCACTTTCGCGCCGCGATCGTGACCATCCTGGCCCATCTTGGCGATCAGGATCCTCGGTCGGCGACCATTTTCCGCGAGGAACTGTTCGGTTTGCGCAACGATGGCGTCGAACTCATCGGCGGATTTGTCGGACTGGTGATAGCTTTGCGCAATCACGCCGGTGACGCACTGGCTGGGAACCAGATAGCGGTCAAAAGCGGTTTCCAGCGCGTCGGAGATCTCACCGAGCGTGGCGCGAACGCGGGCGGCGTTAACGGCGGCGGCCAGTAGATTTTCATTATGCTGCGCGGCGTGGGTCAGCGCCGCGAGTGCGGCATTGACGGCATCTGTGTCGCGAGTTGCACGGATATGCTGCAACGAGGCAATTTGCTCGTTGCGTACCTTCACGTTGTCGATTTCCAGTACCGACGTTTCGTCTTCTTTATCCAGCTTGTACTTATTCACACCGACGATAACGCGTTTACCCTGGTCGATCAGCGACTGCTCGCGCGCGGAAGCTTCTTCGATCATCCGTTTAGGGAGCCCGGCTTCGATCGCTTTCGCCATGCCGCCTGCCTCATCAATTTGTTTGATGATCGTGCGCGCCTGCTTCACGATTTGATCGGTGAGTGACTCGACGTAATACGATCCGGCCAGCGGATCGACGGTGCGGCAGATCTCTGACTCTTCCTGAATGATGATCTGTGTATTACGCGCGATGCGGGCGGAGAAATCGGTGGGTAGCCCGAGCGCCTCATCAAAGGCGTTGGTATGCAGAGACTGGGTGCCGCCAAGCGTAGCGCCGAGCGCTTCAATGGTCGTGCGGATCACGTTGTTGTAAGGATCCTGCTCGGTCAGACTCCAGCCGGAGGTCTGGCAGTGGGTACGCAGAGCGAGAGATTTCGGGTTGTTTGCGCCAAAACCGCTGACTGCTTCACTCCACAAATAGCGAGCCGCGCGCAGCATGGCTACGTTCATAAACAGATCCATGCCGATGCCGAAGAAGAATGACAGGCGCGGCGCGAAGTCATCAATTTTCAGCCCGGCAGACAGCGCGGCTTTGATGTACTCAATGCCGTCAGCCAGCGTAAACGCCACCTGCTGGACGCAGTTCGCCCCGGCTTCCCCCATGTGATAACCGCTGATACTGATGGTGTTATAGCGCGGCATATTGGCGGAACACCAGGCGATGATGTCGGCGATGATGCGCATTGAAGGTTTTGGCGGGTAAATGTAGGTGTTGCGGCACAGGTACTCTTTCAGAATATCGTTCTGAATGGTCCCGGTGAGTTGCTCCGGCGTTACGCCTTGTTCTTCTGCAGCGACGATATAAAACGCCAGTACCGGCAGCACCGCACCGTTCATGGTCATTGATACCGACATCTTATCCAGCGGAATCTGGTCGAACAGCACCTTCATATCTTCGACAGTATCGATCGCCACGCCCGCTTTGCCGACGTCACCTGCCACGCGCGGGTTGTCAGAGTCATAGCCGCGATGGGTGGCAAGGTCAAAGGCGACGGAAAGTCCTTTTTGCCCGGCGGCGAGGTTGCGGCGGTAAAAGGCGTTGGACTCTTTGGCGGTAGAGAAACCAGCGTACTGGCGAATGGTCCACGGCTGCGCGGTATACATGGTGGCGCGCGGGCCACGCACGTAAGGCGGTAGGCCGGGAAGAGTGCCTGTGACTTCCAGATTATCGAGGTCCGCTTCAGTGTATAGCGGCTTGATGGCAATTCCTTCCGCCGTCTGTCTTTCCAGCGATTCGACGGTTTTTTCCCGTCGACTGAGTTCTTTATTAGCGAGTGTTTGCCACTCCTGCACATTTGCCATTTTTTGCTCCGTATTACGCAATAAGTTGAATCTTTGCGGATACGGTGAGCTTTTTCATTTGGCTTGTCGCCAGCAAAAAATAGCCAACAGGGCGTCGTTTTTTGCCGCATGGCATGTTTTATTTTGTGATGTATTTCAAAGACGTGGCGGGAATAGCATGAATAGAGGGTAAAGGCTTGTCGGCCGGATAAGGCGTTACGCCGCCATCCGGCACTCTGGAGCAATAAACGGTTTAATCCTGACGCAACACCTTGTGCCCGTATTCCAGCAGCGCGTCGGTAACGTTGCGCATCATGCGGCTTTCCGGTGCAAAACGGTGCCAGTACAGCATCCGACGCTGGAACAGACCTGGCGTTAAATCGATCAGCTCGCCGCTTTCCAGCTCTTTCTCAATCTGTAAGTGCGGGATCATGCAGCAGGTGGTGCCCTGACGCGCCAACTGGACGAAGGCTTCAGAAGAGTTAACGATGTGGCACGGCACGCTTCCCGGCGGCAGGTCGAAGTTTTGTTGCAGGAACGCCTGATGCATATCATCAAGATGGTCAAACGCTACCGCCGGGGCTTTCAGCAGGGCGGAGCGGGTGACGCCGTTAGGGAAATAACGCTCGGCGAAAGGTTTGGAGCCAACGAACAGGTAGTCCAGCGCGCCAAGTTTATCCACCAGACAGCTTGGCAGCGCCTGATGTTGGATACTCACCGCACCGACCACTTCACCACGACGCAGACGTTCCTGGGTGCGCGTTTCATCCTCAACCTGCAGGTTCAGCCGAATCGGTGAATTGGCCAGTACCGGGGCTAACGCCGGAAGCAACCAGGTCGCCAGACTGTCGGCGTTCACTGCCAGTGAGAGCAGCAGCGGCGTCGATCCGGTTTGTTCATCACCCAGCCACTCGTCTTCCAGCAGTTCAACCTGACGCAAAAGTGCCAGTAGTTTCTGCCCCTGTTCGGTTGGGCGTGGTGGTACGGTACGCACCAGCAGCGGTTGTCCGAACATATTCTCAAGCTGTTTTATGCGCTGTGAAACCGCGGATTGCGTGATGCACAGCTTTTGCGCCGCGCGCTCAAATCCTCGTTCACGAATAACCGCATCCAGTGCTTGTAGTGTTCTGTAGTCCGGACGTTTCATTGCTTTGACGCACTCCTGAAAATTTTGCTTGTTCTGCACTATGACACAAATTTAGGTTGGGTAAAGACGAAATCCGCCGCTTGCGAGCGGGTGTGGGGACATTTTTCTGCACAATGTTCTATAATGCGCGTGAATTTTCCCACCATATTCACACCACAGGCGAAACGATCATGACGCAGGATGAACTGAAAAAAGCAGTAGGATGGGCGGCACTTCAGTATGTACAGCCCGGTACCATTGTGGGCGTAGGTACAGGTTCAACAGCCGCACACTTTATTGATGCGCTGGGCACAATGAAAGGTCAGATTGAAGGTGCTGTGTCCAGTTCGGACGCTTCAACCGAAAAACTCAAAAGCCTTGGCATCCACGTGTTCGATCTTAACGAAGTTGATAGTCTCGGCGTATACGTTGACGGCGCGGATGAAATCAACGGCCATATGCAGATGATCAAGGGCGGCGGTGCAGCGTTGACCCGTGAAAAAATCATTGCTTCCGTGGCGAAGAAATTTATCTGCATCGCGGATGCGTCCAAAGAAGTCGACATTCTCGGCAACTTCCCGCTGCCGGTTGAAGTGATCCCAATGGCGCGCAGCGCTGTGGCTCGCCAGTTGGTGAAGCTGGGCGGTCGTCCTGAATATCGTCAGGGCGTAGTGACGGACAACGGCAACGTGATCCTTGATGTACACGGTCTGGAGATCCTTGACGCCGTGGCCATGGAAAACGCCATCAATGCGATTCCGGGTGTGGTAACCGTCGGTCTGTTTGCCAACCGTGGTGCGGATGTCGCGCTGATCGGTACCCCAGACGGCGTGAAAACTATCGTAAAATGATCTGATGGGAGTGTCTTCTCCCGTTAAAAAAATTTTGGCAGGGCAAATTTGGTGACTTGTGTCACGTTTATAATATTGTCCTGCCGATCTCTCCAAAGAAAAAGTTATCGCCAGTATTTTCCTCTGACATTTCTCTCTGAATGACATTTCTTCAGCACGGCGACGCAAACGTTCATATTGCCGCAATATTATTTTTTGATATGTTGAAGAGGCGGATGAAAATCCCACACACAACACATCAGTTTGAACAAAAAAAGACAGGGTCGGGGAAATGGCAAAGGTATCACTGGAGAAAGATAAGATTAAATTTCTGCTGGTAGAAGGCGTGCATCAAAAAGCACTCGAAAGCCTTCGTGCAGCAGGTTATACCAACATCGAGTTTCACAAAGGTGCTCTGGACACTGAACAACTGAAAGAGTCCATCCGTGATGCCCACTTCATTGGCCTGCGATCCCGTACCCATCTGACTGAAGATGTGATTGACGCCGCAGAGAAACTGGTCGCGATTGGCTGCTTCTGTATCGGCACCAACCAGGTTGATCTGACCGCTGCGGCAAAGCGCGGGATCCCCGTGTTTAACGCGCCATTCTCTAACACGCGTTCCGTTGCGGAACTGGTGATTGGCGAACTGCTTCTCCTGCTACGCGGTGTACCCGAAGCGAACGCCAAAGCACACCGCGGCGTGTGGAACAAACTGGCTACCGGCTCCTTTGAAGCGCGTGGCAAAAAACTGGGGATCATCGGCTACGGCCACATTGGTACTCAGCTAGGCATTCTGGCGGAATCGCTGGGGATGCATGTCTATTTCTATGATATAGAAAATAAACTCCCACTCGGCAACGCCACGCAGGTGCAGCATCTTTCCGACCTGCTCAATATGAGCGACGTGGTCAGTTTGCACGTACCGGAAAATGCCTCCACCAAAAATCTGATGGGCGCGCGTGAGATTGCGTTGATGAAACCAGGCGCGCTGCTGATTAACGCCGCACGTGGTACGGTTGTTGATATTCCTGCGCTGTGCGACGCGTTAGCGACCAAGCACCTGGCAGGGGCGGCAATCGACGTATTCCCAACCGAGCCGGCAACCAACAGCGATCCTTTCACTTCGCCGCTGTGTGATTTCGACAACGTGATCCTGACGCCGCACATTGGTGGTTCAACGCTGGAAGCGCAGGAAAACATCGGTCTGGAAGTGGCTGGGAAACTGACCAAGTATTCCGATAACGGCTCTACGCTGTCTGCAGTTAACTTCCCGGAAGTTTCGCTGCCGCTACACGGCGGTCGTCGTCTGATGCACATTCACGAAAACCGTCCGGGCGTACTGACCGCGCTGAACCAGATTTTTGCCGAGCAGGGCGTCAACATTGCCGCACAGTATCTGCAGACTTCCGCACAGGTAGGTTACGTGGTTATTGATATTGAAGCGGATGAAGATGTGGCAGAGAAAGCGTTGCTGGCGATGAAAGCCCTCCCGGGTACTATTCGTGCTCGTCTGCTGTACTGATTTCCTCTACATGGGCAGGCGGTTGACCTGCCCATCTTTCCTCTGATTTTCCTGCCTTACTATCTCTTTGTGTAACGCATGCATTCCGTTTTCGACCCTTGCCGCAATTGGTAATTAAAGGCTGCGCTCTGCGTTGTACATCAATAAAAGGAATTTACGATAGGGGCTCAGCATCGTGCTGAAACGGGAAAGCCCCTACCGAAGCAGGGGCTTTAAAAAGGAAAGGGACGATGATGAGATACGTCATCATGCTGCTGATCCTGTTAATCATCGCTTCGCCAGCATATTAACAGAGAGTACGCAGGAGGGAGGCTCGCCTCCCTCACCCTTCGCCGAGAAAGTTAGTTTAAAAAAACGGCGCTGTCAATCGACAAAAAAGCTACCATTCCCATACTTTTGATGGCGTCACCACCGCAGGTAGCGGGATATCCCATTCTTCAACAGGCAGCTTTTCTACTCGCTGACAATCGTGCGCGTAGCCTACGGGCTGGATCTTATGCTGCTGCCAGTTTTGTAGCGTGCGGTCATAAAATCCGCCGCCCATGCCCAGGCGTTGCCCATATTCATCAAACGCCACTAACGGCGTAATCAGTACATCCAGCTGTGACAGCGGTAATACGTCACGTACATCAAGTCGTGGTTCCTGGATCTTTAAGCGATTGGTTACCAGGTCGCTATGCGGATGATAGTGCAGGAACAGCAAATTACCGGTGCTGAAGGGATGAAGAACCGGAAGATAAACGCGCTTGCCCGCTCGCCACAGCTGATCTATTAGCGGCTGGGTATCGAGTTCGCCATCGAACGAGAGGAATACTGCCACCGTATGAGCGAGTACAACAGGGGGAAAGCTGAGCATTCGGGTCGCGGCTTGCTGACCGTATTGTCGTTGCTGTTCGGAGGTAAGCGCACGACGACGCTGCCGAATCAGTTGACGAATTTCTTGCCGGGATAAAGGGAGTTCAGAAAGTAATGTCATGGCTGTTGCCAGGTAGAAGGGAATCTCCGAGATGCCGCCGCAGGCTGTAACCCTTGAACCCTTGGTTCAAGGTGAATGTGTCGTCGCAGTTTTAAGGCTTCTCGGACGGACCGAGCATGCTCACCAACCGCGGAGCGCCACATTCTTGTGGTATGAAATATCGGCTCAGGGGACTGGCCCGCTTGCAAACATCTCAGAGAAATTTTGTCTTCACGGTCACTCTACCACAGTAAACCGAAAAGTGTTATTCAAAGTTTTGGCCCGTTTTTTCGGTTATGCGACCCTGATCAAGCAACGCCTGTTCGATGGTCTGTTGTAGCATCCGAATACGTTGTTCCATGCTCGCCGCGTACTCACGCGTCTTCGCTTTTTCCTGAGTTAATTCATAGCTGATGTTCAACGCGGCGATGAAAACCAACTGCTCAGTATTTGTGACTCTAGTGCGAACTTTTAGATCTTGCAATCGCTGATTGAGATCGTCCGCAGCCTGATTCAACGCATCCCTTTGTTCAGGCGGGCAATTCACTCGCAGTGAACGGCCAAATATTTGGATATCGACGGGTTGTGCAGACATGCCACCTTCCTGCTGATTGACTGCGCTGCCTTCGTCTCCAGACCGTGGGTCCGCGAAGGGGCGACACTATAGCTACCCTGGTATCAAGATACAAGCCCTTTTCTGGTCCACCAGGGTCCAAAGTGGTAGCATACCATGAATATTCCTCCCTTTGATGACGAATGCTTATGTCTATACAGAACGAAATGCCTGGTTACAACGAAGTTAGCCAGTTTTTGAACCAACAAGGGGCTGGATTAACCCCGGCCGAAATGCACGGCTTGATAAGCGGAATGATTTGCGGTGGAAACAACGACAGCTCATGGCAGCCGCTGTTGCACGACCTGACGAACGAAGGTCTGGCCTTTGGTCACGAGCTGGCTCAGGCGCTGCTGAAAATGCACTCTGCCACCAGCGATGCCCTCGAAGACGATGGCTTCCTTTTTCAGCTTTATCTGCCTGAAGGGGATGACGTCAGCGTGTTCGATCGCGCCGATGCGCTGGCGGGATGGGTAAACCACTTTTTGCTGGGCCTTGGCGTCACGCAGCCGAAGCTCGACAAAGTAACCGGCGAAACCGGGGAAGCGATTGACGACCTGCGCAATATCGCGCAGTTAGGGTATGACGAAGACGAAGATCAGGAAGAGCTGGAAATGTCGCTCGAAGAGATCATCGAATACGTGCGCGTAGCCGCTTTGCTGTGTCATGACACGTTTACGCGTCAGCAGCCGACTGCGCCGGAAGTTCGTAAACCGACTCTGCACTAAGAACGAAACGCAAAGGAGAGTGTGATGAGCGAGATATCTCAGCAAGAATTCCAGCGTCGTCGCCAGGCTTTACTGGCACAAATGCAGCCCGGCAGCGCCGCGCTGATTTTTGCCGCGCCTGAAGCGACGCGCAGCGCGGACAGTGAATACCCGTACCGCCAAAGCAGTGATTTCTGGTACTTCACCGGTTTTAACGAACCTGAAGCCGTGCTGGTGTTGATTAAAAGCGATGACACTCATAACCATAGCGTTTTGTTCAATCGGGTTCGCGATCTGACGGCGGAGATCTGGTTTGGTCGCCGTCTGGGCCAGGATGCTGCCCCGGCAAAACTTGGCGTTGACAGGGCGCTGGCCTTCAGTGAAATCAACCAACAGCTGCACCTGTTGCTCAATGGCCTGGACGCGGTCTACCACGCACAGGGCGAATATGCCTGGGCCGACGAGATTGTGTGCACGGCACTGGATAAACTGCGTAAAGGCTCCAGACAAAATCTGCACGCACCTGCCGCGATTATCGACTGGCGTCCAATGGTGCATGAGATGCGCCTGTTCAAATCACCGGAAGAGATTGCGGTCATGCGTCGTGCCGGAGAAATCACCGCGCTGGCGCATACCCGTGCGATGGAAAAATGCCGTCCGGGAATGTTTGAATACCAGTTAGAAGGGGAGATTCACCACGAATTTACCCGCCATGGTGCGCGTTATCCGTCCTATAACACGATTGTCGGCAGCGGTGAAAACGGCTGTATCCTGCATTACACCGAAAATGAAAGTGAAATGCGCGATGGCGATTTGGTGCTGATCGACGCTGGCTGTGAATACAAAGGCTATGCGGGCGACATTACGCGTACCTTTCCGGTAAATGGTAAATTTACCCCAGCACAGCGTGAAATCTACGATATCGTGCTTGAATCCTTAGAGACCAGCCTGCGTCTGTATCGTCCCGGAACGACCATTCAGGAAGTCACTGGCGAAGTGGTGCGCATCATGATTACGGGTCTGGTGAAACTCGGTATTTTGCACGGTGATGTCGATCAGTTGATTACCGAAAATGCACATCGCCCATTCTTTATGCATGGTCTAAGCCACTGGCTTGGGCTGGATGTGCACGACGTCGGCGTTTATGGTCAGGACCGTTCACGTATTCTTGAGCCGGGAATGGTGCTCACCGTCGAGCCGGGACTGTATATCGCGCCGGACGCCGATGTACCGCCGGCTTATCGTGGTATCGGCATTCGTATTGAGGATGACATCCTCATCACCGAGGACGGCAATGAAAACCTGACCGCCAGCGTAGTGAAGAAAGCGGATGACATTGAAGCATTAATGGCTGCGGCGCGATTGCAATGAGCGTGATTATCGTTGGTGGTGGTATGGTTGGCGCGACGCTGGCGTTGGCCATTTCTCAGCTCAGCCATGGGACTCTGCCGGTTCATCTGATAGAAGCGAGCGAACCTGAAACTGACCGCCATCCCGGGTTTGATGCCAGGGCGATCGCTCTGGCGGCAGGAACCTGCCAACAGCTGGCGCGAATTGGCGTATGGCAGGCGATTGCCGATTGCGCAACGGCCATTAAAACGGTTCACGTCAGCGATCGCGGTCATGCCGGATTTGTGACGCTGGATGCGCAGGAATACCGTATTCCGGCTCTGGGCCAGGTGGTAGAACTGCACGACGTCGGGCTGCGTCTGTTTGCGCTGCTGCGCAAAGCACCGGGCGTCACATTGCACTGCCCCGATCGCGTAGCCAGCGTGTCGCGCACGCAGGAGCGCGTAGAAGTTACGCTGGAAAATGGCGAAATGATTGATGGTCGCCTGCTGGTGGCCGCCGACGGTACGCGCTCCGCACTGGCTACCGCCTGCGGTGTTGACTGGCTGCAACAGCCTTATGAGCAACTGGCGGTAATTGCCAACGTTACGACCTCTGTACCGCACGACGGGCGAGCGTTTGAACGCTTCACGCAATATGGTCCGCTGGCAATGCTTCCGATGTCTGACGGTCGCTGCTCGTTGGTGTGGTGCCATCCGCTGGAGCAGCGTGATGAGATTATGGCTTGGTCTGACGAACAGTTTTGCCGTGAACTACAAACCGCTTTTGGCTGGCGACTGGGACGTATTACCCAGGCCGGTAAACGCAGCGCCTATCCGCTTTCGTTAACTACAGCGCTGAAGGCGATTACCCATCGTACCGTGCTGGTAGGGAACGCCGCCCAGACGCTGCATCCCATTGCCGGGCAAGGTTTCAACCTGGGTCTGCGTGACGTAATGAGCCTGGCTGAGACGTTGACGCAGGCGGAAAACGGCGCGGAAGATGTGGGTGATTATGCGGTGCTGGCACGCTATCAGCAGCGCCGCGAAAGCGATCGTAATACGACGATTGGTGTGACCAATAATTTAGTGTATTTGTTTGCCAATCACTGGGCCCCGCTGGTTGTTGGGCGTAATGCCGGGCTGATGGCGATGGAATTATTCACCCCTGCGCGCGATGCGCTGGCGGAGCGGACCCTGGGCTGGGTTGCGCGCTAAATATAACCTGTAGGCCGAATTAAAGAAGTAGGCCTGATAAGCGCAGCGCCATCAGGCAATGTCGCGGAATTGATGCCGGATGGCGGCTTTGCCTTATCCGGCCTACGGTTTTTGATTGTCCTATTTTCAGGAGCAAACAGTGCAAAGTGTTGATGTAGCAATTGTTGGTGGCGGCATGGTAGGACTGGCGGTTGCCTGCGGCTTACAGGGCAGCGGGTTGCGCGTTGCTGTATTAGAACAACATGTTCCGCAGCCGTTGGCGGCGGATGCACCTCCTCAGCTTCGTGTTTCGGCCATTAATGCCGCCAGCGAAAAACTGCTTACCCGTCTTGGTGTCTGGTCCGACATTGTTGCCCGTCGCGCTTGCTGCTACCACGGCATGGAAGTCTGGGACAAAGACAGCTTTGGACGTATTGCGTTTGATGACCAGAGCATGGGCTACAGCCATTTGGGGCACATTGTCGAAAACTCAGAGATTCATTATGCGCTGTGGCAAAAGGCGCAGCGTTCAGCGGATATTACGCTGATGGCACCCGCTGAATTACAGCAGGTGGCCTGGGGTGAGAACGAAGCATTTCTGTCCCTGAAAGATGGCGCAATGCTGACGGCCCGCCTGGTCGTCGGTGCTGATGGTGCTAACTCCTGGCTGCGCAACAAAGCGGATATTCCGCTCACCTTCTGGGATTATCGTCATCATGCGCTGGTGGCGACTATCCGTACGCAGGAAGCGCACGGTGCGGTTGCGCGTCAGGCGTTTCACGGCGAGGGGATCCTGGCATTCCTGCCGCTCAGCGATCCACACCTGTGTTCTATCGTCTGGTCGCTCTCGCCGCAGGAAGCAGAACGTATGCAGCAGGCAAGCGTTGACGAGTTTAATCAGGCGCTGAATATCGCTTTTGATAATCGTCTGGGGCTGTGCAGCCTTGAAAGCGAACGTCAGGCGTTTCCGCTGACGGGACGTTATGCCCGTCAGTTCGCCGCCCATCGTCTGGCGCTGGTGGGGGATGCGGCGCATACCATCCACCCGCTGGCGGGTCAGGGGGTTAACCTTGGCTTTATGGATGCGGCGGAGCTGATCGATGAACTTAAGCGGCTACAACGTCAGGGTAAAGATATTGGGCAGTATCTCTATTTACGCCGCTACGAGCGCAGCCGTAAGCACAGCGCAGCGCTGATGCTGGCAGGGATGCAGGGATTCCGTGAACTGTTTGCAGGCGAGAATCCGGCGAAAAAACTGCTACGCGATATTGGGCTGAAACTGGCCGATACCCTCCCGGGCGTAAAACCACAACTCATCCGTCAGGCGATGGGACTGAACGATCTTCCCGAGTGGTTACGTTAGTGTCCGTAAGGACAATCTTAAGAGTTTGAGACCCGTCACACTTTCCTCTCCCGGCCTGCGCGCCGGGGTGCTTCTCTCATTTGAAATAATCTAATTCCACGCCTTTTTTCGCATTAGTTTTTTTAATATCACGTTTTTTTCATAACGCCATTTTTGACATTTTTTCCACATTTAATGTGGATTGGTGCTGTAAGTTTGCGCTTATCTTTGTTTGTTATTCTGGTTTCTTACTACATGCATGGAGTTTTATTCTGTTGGCGATCAGGCTGTTTTTCGCCATAAGCTAATGTGATGGTTAATTTTGACTTATGGTTTAGCGTCTGTTTCGGTGGTAAGTTCAGGACAAAGAGAACGTTTGCGTCGTAGCCCCTGGAGCGGCTGCGGTGCTGGGTTTCGTGGCGATAATTTCACCGCGAAAGAGTTGATAGCCCCGCTTATTCAACGAGGAAAAGATGGCTCAACAGACTCCTTTGTACGAACAACACACGCTATGTGGCGCGCGCATGGTCGATTTCCATGGCTGGATGATGCCACTGCATTACGGTTCTCAGCTCGATGAACACCATGCTGTTCGCACCGATGCCGGAATGTTTGATGTGTCGCATATGACCATCGTCGACCTGCGCGGTAGCCGCACCCGGGAGTTCTTGCGTTATCTGCTGGCAAACGACGTCGCAAAGCTAACGAAGACGGGTAAAGCCCTCTACTCCGGTATGCTTAACGCTTCGGGCGGCGTGATAGATGACCTGATTGTCTACTACTTCACTGAAGATTTCTTCCGCCTCGTTGTAAACTCCGCCACCCGCGAAAAAGACCTCTCCTGGATTACCCAACACGCTGAACCTTACGCCATCGACATCACCGTTCGTGATGATCTGTCGCTGATTGCGGTACAGGGTCCAAACGCACAGGAAAAAGCAGCTACGTTGTTTACTGACGAGCAGCGTCAGGCGGTAGCAGGCATGAAGCCGTTCTTCGGCGTTCAGGCGGGCGACTTGTTTATCGCAACCACCGGTTATACCGGCGAAGCAGGTTATGAAATTGCCATGCCGAATGAAAAAGCGGCAGATTTCTGGCGTGCGCTGGTACAAGCAGGTGTCAAACCTTGCGGTCTCGGCGCACGTGACACGTTGCGTCTGGAAGCGGGCATGAACCTGTACGGTCAGGAGATGGACGAAGGAATTTCTCCGCTGGCGGCCAACATGGGCTGGACCATCGCATGGGAACCGGCTGACCGCGACTTTATCGGTCGTGAAGCGTTGGAAATGCAGCGTGAAAAAGGCCACGAACAACTGGTCGGGCTGGTGATGACCGAGAAAGGCGTGCTGCGTAATGAACTGCCGGTGCGCTTCACCGATGCTTCCGGCAACCAGCAGGAAGGCATTATCACCAGCGGGACATTCTCCCCAACTCTTGGTTACAGCATCGCGTTGGCGCGAGTCTCTGCGGGTATCGGTGAAACTGCGATCGTGCAGATCCGTAACCGCGAAATGCCGGTAAAAGTGACTAAACCTGTTTTTGTGCGTAACGGCAAAGCCGTCGCGTAATTCATCCTTTTTTGGAGATTGATTGATGAGCAACGTACCTGCAGAACTGAAATACAGCAAAGAACACGAATGGCTGCGCAAAGAAGCTGACGGCTCTTACACCGTTGGTATCACCGAACACGCTCAGGAGCTGTTAGGTGACATGGTTTTCGTTGACCTGCCAGAAGTTGGCGCAACCGTCAGCGCGGGCGATGATTGTGCCGTTGCGGAGTCCGTAAAAGCGGCATCCGATATCTATGCGCCAGTAGGTGGTGAGATTGTGGCGGTTAACGACGCGCTCAGCGACTCCCCGGAACTGGTCAACAGCGAGCCGTATGCGGGCGGCTGGATTTTCAAAATCAAAGCCAGCGATGAAAGCGAAATTGAATCGCTGCTGGATGCGACCGCATATGAAGCATTGTTAGAAGACGAGTAAATACGCTTTTGCCGGATGGCGCTTGCGCTTATCCGGCCTACAAAGCATGCGTAGACCCGGTAAGCGCTAGCGCTGCCGGGCTCGTAGACAGAGACAATCACGATTCACTGCACGTTTCAGGAACCATCGCCCATGACACAGACGTTAAGCCAGCTTGAAAACAGCGGCGCTTTCATTGAACGCCACATCGGACCGGACGCCGCGCAGCAGCAAGAGATGCTGAATGCGGTTGGCGCCGAGTCGTTAAACGCGCTGATCGGCCAGATTGTGCCGAAAGACATTCAGCTCGCAACCCCGCCGCAGGTCGGCGAGGCGGCGACCGAATACGCTGCGCTGGCTGAATTAAAAGCCATCGCTGGGCGTAACAAGCGCTTCACGTCCTACATTGGCATGGGCTACACCGCCGTGCAGTTGCCACCGGTTATCCTGCGCAACATGCTGGAAAACCCGGGCTGGTACACTGCGTATACGCCGTATCAGCCAGAAGTTTCTCAGGGACGCCTGGAAGCGCTGCTCAACTTCCAACAGGTCACACTGGATCTGACGGGGCTGGATATGGCTTCCGCTTCTCTGCTGGATGAAGCCACCGCGGCGGCTGAAGCGATGGCGATGGCAAAACGCGTCAGCAAACTGAAAAACGCCAACCGCTTCTTTGTGGCCGCTGATGTTCATCCGCAAACGCTGGATGTTGTGCGTACTCGTGCACAAACCTTTGGTTTTGACGTCATTGTTGATGACGCAGCGAAAGCACTGGATCACCAGGATGTGTTTGGCGTGCTGTTGCAGCAGGTTGGCACCACCGGTGAAGTGCATGACTACAGCAAACTGATTACCGAGCTGAAATCCCGTAAAGTTGTGGTCAGTGTCGCTGCCGACTTTATGGCGCTGGTACTGCTGACTGCTCCGGGCAAACAGGGCGCGGATATCGTTTTCGGTTCTGCACAACGCTTCGGCGTACCGATGGGTTACGGTGGCCCACACGCGGCATTCTTCGCCGCGAAAGACGAATTCAAACGCTCCATGCCAGGCCGTATTATCGGCGTCTCCAAAGATGCGGCGGGCAATACCGCACTGCGCATGGCGATGCAGACTCGTGAGCAGCATATCCGCCGCGAGAAAGCGAACTCCAACATTTGTACCTCGCAGGTCCTGCTGGCCAACATCGCCAGCCTGTATGCCGTTTATCATGGTCCGGTTGGCCTGAAACGCATTGCTAATCGCATCCACCGCCTGACTGATATCCTGGCAGCCGGTCTGCAACAGAAAGGATTGAAGCTGCGTTATGCGCATTACTTCGACACCCTGTGCGTTGAAGTAGCCGATAAGGCCGCAGTGCTGGCGCGTGCCGAAGCGGCAGAAATCAACCTGCGTAGCGATATCCATAACGCGGTAGGTATTACGCTCGATGAAACCACCACCCGTGAAAACGTGGTGCAGTTGTTCAATGTTCTGCTGGGCGACAGTCACGCTCTGAACATCGATACGCTGGATAAAGACGTGGCGCTCGACAGCCGTTCTATTCAGGAAAGCATGCTGCGTGACGATGCGATCCTCAGCCATCCGGTGTTCAACCGCTATCACAGTGAAACCGAGATGATGCGCTACATGCACTCACTGGAGCGTAAAGATCTGGCGCTGAATCAGGCAATGATCCCGCTGGGTTCCTGCACCATGAAGCTCAACGCCGCTGCCGAGATGATCCCTATCACCTGGCCTGAATTCGCTGAGCTGCATCCTTTCTGCCCGCCAGAGCAGGCTGAAGGTTATCACCAGATGATCGGCCAGCTTTCCGAGTGGTTGGTTAAACTGACCGGTTATGATGCCGTCTGCATGCAGCCGAACTCCGGCGCGCAGGGCGAGTATGCGGGTCTGCTGGCGATTCGTCATTATCACGAAAGCCGTAACGAAGGTCATCGCGATATCTGTCTGATCCCGGCTTCTGCCCACGGTACCAACCCGGCGTCTGCACAGATGGCGGGTATGCAGGTAGTGGTTGTCGCCTGTGATAAGAACGGCAACATCGACCTGGACGATCTGCGAGCAAAAGCAGAACAACATGCCGACAACCTTTCTTGCATCATGGTGACCTATCCATCCACCCACGGCGTTTATGAAGAAACGATCCGTGAAGTGTGCGACGTTGTGCACCAGTTCGGCGGCCAGGTTTACCTTGATGGCGCGAACATGAACGCTCAGGTTGGGATCACCACGCCGGGCTTTATTGGCGCAGATGTCTCGCACCTCAACCTGCATAAAACATTCTGCATTCCGCACGGCGGCGGCGGCCCAGGTATGGGACCGATCGGCGTGAAATCACATCTGGCGCCGTTTGTACCGGGCCACAGCGTAGTGCAGATTGAAGGGATGCTGACCCGTCAGGGCGCAGTTTCTGCGGCGCCGTTCGGTAGCGCATCCATTCTGCCAATCAGCTGGATGTACATCCGTATGATGGGCGCAGAAGGTCTGAAGCAGGCAAGCCAGGTGGCGATTCTTAACGCTAACTACATTGCCAGCCGTCTGAAAGATGCTTATCCGGTATTGTATACCGGTCGCGATGGTCGCGTGGCGCATGAATGTATTCTCGACATTCGCCCACTGAAAGAAGAGACCGGCATCAGCGAACTGGATATTGCCAAGCGCCTAATCGATTACGGTTTCCATGCGCCGACTATGTCATTCCCGGTCGCGGGTACCCTGATGGTTGAACCGACTGAATCTGAAAGCAAAGTGGAACTGGATCGCTTTATCAATGCGATGCTGGCAATCCGCGCTGAGATCAATCGCGTGAAAGCCGGTGAATGGTCACTGGAAGATAACCCGCTGGTTAACTCACCGCACACGCAAAACGAGCTGGTCGCGGAGTGGAATCACGGTTACAGCCGCGAAATCGCCGTCTTCCCGGCGGGTGTGGCGAACAAATACTGGCCAACAGTGAAACGCCTTGATGACGTTTACGGTGACCGTAACCTGTTCTGCTCCTGCGTACCGATGAGCGAATATCAGTAATCTGCTGATTCAACTATCTTTTAAAGGCGCTTCGGCGCCTTTATTTTTTGGGAGAAACGTTATGGCTATAGCATTGGTGACGGGCGGCAGTCGTGGCATTGGTCGAGCAACCGCGCTGCAACTGGCGCAAGAGGGTTACACGGTCGCCGTGAATTTTCATCACAATATTCGTGCGGCAACCGAGGTGGTGAACAACATCGTCGCTGCAGGCGGTAAAGCATTTGCTTTGCGTGCGGATATCAGTGATGAAAGCCAGGTGGTGGCAATGTTTGAGTCTATTGACCGTGAAGGCGAGCAACTGACTGCCCTGGTGAATAATGCCGGGATCTTGTTTGAGCAAAGCACGGTCGAAAACTTAACCGCCGAACGAATTAATCGCGTACTGGCAACCAACGTTACCGGCTATTTTCTGTGCTGTCGGGAAGCGGTAAAGCGCATGTCGTTCAAGCACGGCGGTCAGGGTGGATCGATTGTAAATGTCTCTTCGGCGGCATCGCGGCTTGGTGCGCCATTCGAATATGTTGATTACGCGGCCTCGAAAGGCGCTGTGGACACGCTCACCACCGGCCTGGCGCTGGAGGTTGCGGCGCAAGGGATCCGCGTAAACTGCGTGCGACCAGGTCTTATCTACACTGAAATGCACGCATCAGGCGGCGAGCCGGGAAGAGTCGATCGCGTGAAATCACTGTTGCCTATGCAGCGTGGCGGGCAGCCGGAAGAAGTCGCGCAGGCAATTACCTGGCTGTTGAGCGAGAAGGCATCTTACGTAACGGGCAGTTTTCTGGAACTGGCGGGCGGGAAGTAATGTGCCGCTTCTGAAATAGAGGGAACTCTACGATTCCGCGCTACCTAAACGTTTTCTGAATCTCGTCCAAACAACCTTTCGGTTCTACCTGTGCTGACTTTACTGGCGTATGGTGACTTTCGGATGATATATCATG
>OKFA01000009.1_pt1 | contig 131253 bp, 115 predicted proteins | sample 1614731 | NCBI WGS metagenome assembly OKFA01 (sample SAMN04436965, study PRJEB24849) | human gut metagenome | biome: human gut; feature: NICU; material: stool | host: Homo sapiens | place: USA: Saint Louis, MO | collected 2010-03-22
CCTTATTCGGACTATTTAAAATCTTCCTTAGTTGATATCTTAACCGCCGAGAAATGGATTTCATCCATTTAAAAAATAGATATCTTACAAGGATTTTATCATGTTTAAATTTGCAAAAATCACCATCGTGGCAGGTGTACTGGCTACGCTGACCGCATGTACTGGTCATATTGAAAACACAAAAAACAACTGTAGCTACGATTATTTATTCCATCCGGCGATTTCAATTTCTAAAATTATTGGTGGCTGCGGCCCGGCTGCAAATCAATAATATACGCGATTGCGCAGATACAAAAAAACCGGGAATTTCCCGGTTTTTTCATTTTAGATTTACGCTCACTCACATGCACTCACGCTTTCCCGCAAAATCCGCAGCACCGTGTCCTCGCCACTGCGATTGGGATTAATACGAATCGCATAGTCGCTCAGCTCTGGATTCGCTTCACGGAAGGTCCCGGAGAGGCGATAAAACAGCGGCGGGATTTCATATTTCGACTCCGCTCCTACCGGATACGGTAGCGCACCTCTCTCTTGCGCCGCTTTCAGCACACGGGCGGCAATCGGCTGGTGAAACTCCACGATCAGCACCTTCGACTGGGCATTAGCAATAACCGCTTTTTTCACCTCAGGTATCGCTCCACTATCGAGCAGATTCAGCAGACGCTCAGAAACGCCAGCCTGCACCGCATGCATCACCGGAGCGAAAACCAGACCGCGAAGTACCTCGAGCGCCTGCGCTCCCTGGATCTGGCTGCCGCCGGAATAGAGGGTGCTACGAATTTTAGCGATGACCTCTACCTTGCCGACAACCGCCCCTACGCCTTCCGGGCCGAAGAGCTTAAAGCAGGAAAAGGTGGACAGCGTCGCCCCACACTCGCAGCCGATACCCTCTACTTTCATCACCGCGTAGTTATCATCGGTTAATGTCGGTACGCCGCATTGTGTTATTTCCGCCAACACATCCGCTAAAACGTAATGGTCCTGCGGTTGCTGCCGCGTATGCTGTACCAGCGCGACATCAGGGCGATACTGCGTAATAGCCCGCATGATTGCCGAGGGGCTGTTGAAATCAGCCCTGACCAGGGTGATGCCCATCTGCTCGATGATCACCTGTGTTGTAGGATACACAGGTGCGTCGTGTACCAGCAGCCGCTGCCCGGGTTTGAGCAGTGCGGCCAGTCCGGCGCGAATAGCCCCGGTGCCAGCACCCTGAACCAGCACGGCGGCTTCAGCATGAAACGCCTCGGCCAGCACCTTTTCCACACGCTGCGTGACCCGGGGCTGATTCAGCCCCGGGGCCAGCCCCAAATCGCCACCGGCCAGAAAGTCAGCGCCAGGAAAGTGATGGCAGAGCGTATCCACCAGCGCAAACTGCTTTTGTTGTGCTTGCGCGAGCGTAAGACTTTGCAGAGGGAACGTCTTCATGTTTTACGCCTCCTCAGGCCGGAACAAACAGACCAAACCAGTAGAGAATATTCAGCACAATACCCGTAATCATCACCGCCACGACCGGGGCCGCCATCTTCTGCACCGGACGCCCTATCGATTCGTTAAGGAAGTAAATCGCTACCGCAATCGAGAAGCCGGTGTAGCCCGCCATCTTGATGGCGGCAAAAATCGAGCCTATCAGCAGCGCCATTTCCATCAGCATATTCATCGCATTACGAATATTGTCCGATGCGTTACGCACTGACGGATAACGCCCCAGCCATTTGCCAATTGAGCGCAGCAGCAGCACTTCCGCTGAAATCACGATAGCGCCAAGGATTGCCGCTATCCACGGGTTCGGAGCCAGATAACCAACGGAATAAACAAAGGTGAAGCCCGCTACCGCGTATACACCGGTTGCCAGCGCGGTGGTGGCAATCAACGGCACAAAACCCAACCCACGCATAAATTCCGCCAGCGCCGCCTGGTTAACCAGCGTCTGCGATTGCTCAGGCGTAATCCCCGCTGAATAGGCTTTTTCCAGCGTAAAAATTGAGACCTCGCTACCAGCAAAAATGTTCATACTGGCAACGGCGGCAATCAGCGCGCCGACAATCGCGATGTACGGCAGGTTTTTAATAATCCGTGAGGTTCGTTCTTCAAAGACCGATAGCCCGCTGGCATCCATCTCCTCATCACCGCGATGGCGAATATCATGCGTAATGGCGATCGCCAGCAGCATCATCATCCCCACAAAAATCTCAATTGATTCCGGGTTCAGATGCGGGAAGTAACGCACCACCACCACGCGGGTCATCAGTACTACCACCGCCGCGATAATGCTGTGCTTCCAGCCAAACTGGTAGAAAATCGCCACCAGCGGGAAGAGTGCGAATGCGGAAACCACCGGTGAACTCAGCTCACCGAGGCTGCCCAGTACATCAACCGGCAGCGCCGTGAGCAAATGGTTCACCGGCAGCAGGCAGGTCAGAATCAATATGCCCCAGATAGCGCCCAGACCGAACGCGAGCAGGCTGTTCATTGCCAGCACGCCGAGAATATCCGTCGGCAGGAACAGCAGCCAGGCGTTGAGCAAGCCGGTTTTCAGGGTAAAGGAGATCCCCACTGACGCGACAAAGCCGATACTCAGACCAAACGCGATACTTCCCGCCTCCCGGCGGTTCATGTACCCCTCGATCAGCTGCGGCAGGATCGGGCGGATGCCGTCATGAAAGACGGCCGCCGAGCGGTGTGCCAGAAGTGACGTCATGCCGGTCAGGCAGGCCACCACCACAATCTGAATATACAGATCCATAGTCATGCCTTTTATTTCAGGTGGTTAACCAGCATCGGAATCGCATGTTCAACATGTTCGACGGAGAGACCAAACGCCACTTTCCCTTCCGCAACCATTTTTGCGATATGTTCGTCTTTCGCCTTAATACCCGGCTTGGCGATAGTGCAGCTTTTGTTGTAGCCAATCACCGCGATGGCAATCGACAGTGCTGCACCCGCACCGGTGTTACAAGCGCCGATGTAGTAATCCAGTTGTCCGGATTTCACCTTCATCGCCGCTTCCATATCGTTATGAATGGAGACTTCAAAGCAGCCCGGTGCTGCGGTTTCGATGGTTTTTTTAATCTGTTCACGCTGTAAGCCAGCAACGCCAATCTTTTTCATGATTCTGTCCTTATTGGAAAAATTTTGAGGGGTTATCACGTAACATCATGTCCACATCGGCCTGACTGAATCCTGACTGGCGCAGCTGTGGGATAAAGGTGGTTAACAGATAGTCGTAGCCATTGCCGCCATTGGCTTTTAAATGCGAGCGGCGGGTAATGTCCATAGAGAGCATGACGTGGCTAAGCAGTCCGCGATCGCGTATCGCGTACAGCATGGCGATGCGTTTCTCGTCCGGGTAATAGTTGTTTTTTCCGATGGTATCGAATTGCACATACGCGCCGAGCTCGATCATGCGTAAGATATTGTCGAGATTATCTTTCAGGTCGCAGTGACCCACGGTTACGCGGGAAAGGTCGACGCCGTGCGCCTGTAGCAACACCAGTTGTTCCACTCCCATCGTGCTAAAAGAGGTATGGGTTGAGATGGGGCGTCCGGTTTCGATGTGTGCCCGCGCCGCGGCGATAAACACCTTCTCTTCAAGCGGCGTAATCACGCCTTCACTAGAGCCGATTTCCGCGATAATTCCGGCCTTCAATTCAGTACCATCAATACCGATGACTATCTCATCGACCATCTCCTGCGCGAGCTGTTCCACGCTTCGGGCCGCAACATGTTCAGGGAAGAACGCATCCTGGTAATAGCCTGTGCAGGCCACGACGTTAATTCCGGTATCGCGCATCAGGTCGAGCATGAATTGCGGATTACGTCCCATATAGCGGTTGGTCATCTCAATAATGTTGCTGACGCCTAACGCCCGGAGATCCTTCATTTCCTGACAAATGAGATCGTACTGATCTAACCGGCAGTCGAGGTTATTCTTAAATCCGGAGAGATCGATATGCAGATGTTCGTGGACCCAGGTGTAGCCCGTCGGATCAAAGTTCATAAGGTGTCTCCTGTAAGGCGCAATGCCGAGAGAAAAGAACAGCCGTTTTGTGGCGCCGCCGCGCCGAAAAATTCACACACCGTAGCGCCAACATCGGATAACGTCGCCCGGATACCTAATTGCGCAGGCTCCAGCCCCTGTTGATACACCAATACCGGCACAACTTCCCGGGTATGGTGGCTGTGCCCTATGGTCGGATCGTTGCCGTGATCGGCCATGACCACCAGACAGTCATTTGGCTCCATAGCGGTCAGAAGGCGTGAAAGATTAAGATCAACAAGCTGCAGCCGTTCGGCATAACGTGCGACGTCTTCAGCGTGTCCGGCGAGATCGGTTTCCTGAATGTTGGTACAGATAAATACCGTCGATTCCGCGTTAAATTCGTTAAGCGTGATATCCATAATCTGCTGGCTATCCACCAGGTTTTGCCAGCTGCGCCCGTGCGGATTGCCAACGATGTCCGCCACTTTACCGACCAGCACGGTAGGGATTCCGGCGTCATGCAGTTTTTGCGGTACCTGTACCTGCTCATCTACGCCATAGCCCATATGCCTGACCTGAAAACCGCTTTCATACGCGCCGGAGCGTGGGGCATTAATGCCGACAAAGCGCCCTTCCATCGTTTCGGCGGCATCCAGAATGCGCTGGCTGTTCGCAAGCTGGCCGCCAAAGGTGATGACGCGCCCGACCTGAACCTGTTCACGCACTACGCGGCCAATCTTTAGCACCTCATCAAACGCAATAGCGGACAGGTTGGCTGTGACGTTGTAGACCTGACCTAAATCCGCCTCTAGGTTATCGCCCACTGCAACCGCATCGTTGATCCAAAGAAACGACAGGTCACCGCCGCGGCGTTCCACCTGCCAGCCCGCGACTTTCAGCGCTTGCTCAACGCGATCAATGACGTCGCTAAATGGCATCCGCAGCGGTGCCTGAGGCCGCGTGCCTAAAATTTCCTGATGGCCCATAAAGGTATCTCCCCCTTCATGCTGCAGCTCCGCAACGCCCCAGACTGCCGATTCCGAAGGTTTCATCACGCCCGGCGCAAAGCCCAGAGCGTTAATCAGCCCCAACTTCTCAAGCGTTGGCAGCCGTAACTGCGGGAGTTCGCCCAGGATATGACCACAGGTATTCGCTCCGGCATCCTGCGGCCTGACCCGCGTGACGTCTTTCATTGCGCCAACGCCAAAACTGTCGATTACCAACACCACGAATCGGGCCATTAGTCCTCCAGAATATTGCCGAGACTGTCGTAACGCGCGACGATTTCAGCCGCGCCGCGCTGAATGCCCGACACCAGCACCACGTCGCTACGCGTCACGAAGATCTGGGTGCGAAAACAGAAGATCACCGCGCTACTCACCGGAAATTCGCCGGCTACAGGCAGGTAGTAGTCAATGCTGCTGTCGTCGACGGGTTTAAGCTTTGCGGCTATTGGGGCGTCATTTTCCGGCGTAAAGACCAGCGCGTTTTGCGCGTGACCACGACGGTAATAGCCCCCGCCATAGCAATAACTGTCCCCACGAAACGTGTGTGAAACCTCGCTTAACCACAGCATCGCAATGCGTTCCGGCTGGTCGCCTTTTTGGTTACAAGGAATGGTGCCGGTCAGCGCATGACCCGGCTCAGCATGGGTGACGCCATATTCCGCCAACAGGGGAAGTGACGCGCAGCTACTGGCTGACGGCGCATTAAGTTGCTCAATGGCAATCCCGGCTTCCGCCAACTGACGTCGGGCGCTCACCAGCGTGTGCAGATTAGGCGTCGGCATCGTCTGCGCTGATTTTTCATCCCATAACAGGCAGGGGAAATGGGTTAACCCGCACAGACGCAGGCCCGGCAGGCTGCCGATTTCATTGACCACATCCGTCAGATACTTCAGCGGAAATCCGCTTTCCTGCCCCGGATAGAGAAAATCATCCTTGTCATACACCTTCAGCATCACGTTCTGTTCACAGCCGGCCTTCACCGCCGCAGCCGAAACTTCGCGCGCTTTCTCCAGCGAGAACAATGTGATGACCTCAGTGCCTTGCGCCACTGCCTCATTGACCAGCCGCGACGGGATCTGCACCAGATGTCCCTGATGCGCAACCGGTAACCCGGCGCGGCGCATGACGCGGCTCTCCTTGTAATCGACAACCACGATGCCTTCATAGCCAAGCTGCAACAGTTTCTCTGCCAGCCACGGGTTACGTCCTACCTGTTTGGTCATCAGATATAGCGAGATGCCATGTTGCCTGGCGACATCCAGCAGGCGTTTGCCATTCTCAATGACCTGATCAACATCAATGACCCAACTGTCAGGCGCGATCTTCCCTTGCTGCCACAACGCGATAGCGGCCGAGATAAGTGCGGGGTTCTGGCGTTTCAATGCATCTATAAACATTTCTCTGCCTCGTTCTAATCCTTCAGTTAAATATTCATTTTTTTGAATATTTAGGGTGCAATAAGCTCATTGCCCATTGATTTCAGACGCCTTCGTTCGCCGCCATCCACAATCCGTACAGGTTAGCCAACATATAGCCTTCTTCATTCGCGTGCGGCGTCACCGTGAACTCTTTCAGCAGCGCCTGATGTACCAATAAAATAGTTGGCCACAGATGAGATTGCGCCAACTCCTCCAACAGCTCACCATCCAGTGCTTCAATCACTTCCCCCTGGCGACTGCGCATTAACGCGCTCGCCATATGGGTCATCGCCATGGTCCCTTGCTCGCTATAAACCGGCAAACACCACTCTTCATCCAGCCGCCTGACCACCTGCAGCATGCCGCTACAAATATCCTTGTCGATAACGCCTGCTTCACACAGCAGGTTAAGCCTGTTTTCCATGTCGTTTGCCTTCACTTAATAACTGGGTTCCTGTTCACCGTTCGCCACACGTTGTTGGTGGGCAAGCAGCGCCTCTTTGTTAACAACGGCGCGCAGTAGCTGCTGCATCGCATAATCCTCTGCGCGGGTAAGTACCACGGCCTCCGTGGCCTGCAGAAATCGCGGGTCGTTGGTGAGCGGCGTGGCTTCTAACCCCAGTACCGCCAGCTCGGCCTCTGCAACCACGTTCCAGATAACCGCATCCACATCCCCTTTCGCGATGCGCTGCAAGCTTTCGTGATAAGGCATATCGATCAATTCAACGTTACGGTTGCCAAAACAGGCCTCGGTCATGATTTTCTGATCCGCCGAACGGTTATCGAGCCCGACACGTTTTACAACTGCAGATTCGCCCTTGCGACAAATTAGCTGATGCTCGCCAACGTAGGTATGCGGTCCCAGCGCCAACGTGATGCGCAGCCCGTCCTGAGCAAGGTAACTTTCCGCCGCCAGACGAGAAACCACCGCCATGTCGTAGACGCCGTTTAGCAGGCATTCCACGCGAATATCAGCCCCACGCATGTGTGCGTAATAAAACGGGATCCCATCGAACTGCGCTTTCAGCCCACTCGCCAGCCCTTCATATAAACGGGTGTAAGGCAGCGGCATCGCACAGACCACGTTATTAATATCCACATGCTTAAGCAGCGTACGGTTATCCATCTCCACCAGATAGCTACCGTTGCGCCCACGACGCTCAATACGGATTGCCCCAGAGGATTCCAGCGTTTTCAACGCAGCCTGGGTTAACCCTACCGATGAGTGACACTCGGCTGCCAGTTCATCAATAGTTTTCAATCTGTTACCGCACTTCTCACCGAGCAGGTAACGGGCCAGGGTTGTCAGCACAACCCCCTCTTTCTTGATAAATGTCCGACGCATTTTATATTTTCAGTAAATTGAATATTTATATCTTCATTAAAGTGAAGATATAACGCAATGAGGAAATATGCAAACGGCGAGGCGCTTCACATTTTTTGAGGTTCACAAACCAACAGGCGAAAAAAAACCGGGCGTAACCCGGTTTCTTCAACAACACAGAGCGCATTACGGCTTGGCGACAAAACCAATCGCTTCGTAAACGGCTTTCAGCGTAACAGACGCACGTGCGCTGGCTTTTTCCGCACCGTCTTTCATCACTTTCTGCAGGAAAGCTTCATCGTTACGGAAACGGTGATAACGCTCCTGAAGCTCGGTCAACATACCGGAAACGGCCTCTGCGACTTCACCTTTCAGATGACCATACATTTTGCCTTCGAAGTGCTGTTCCAGCTCCGGAATGCTCTGGCCGGTAACCGCAGAGAGGATATCCAGCAGGTTGGAAACGCCCGCTTTGTTCTGCACGTCGTAGCGTACAACAGGCGGCTCTTCAGAGTCGGTCATCGCGCGTTTGATTTTCTTAACCACAGATTTCGGATCTTCCAGCAGACCGATCACGTTGTTGCGGTTGTCATCCGACTTGGACATTTTCTTCGTCGGCTCCAGCAGCGACATCACGCGCGCACCGGATTTAGGAATGAACGGCTCAGGCACTTTGAAGATCTCGCCATACAGGGCGTTGAAGCGCTGGGCGATATCGCGGCTCAGTTCCAGATGCTGTTTCTGATCTTCGCCAACCGGTACCTGGTTGGTCTGATACAGCAGAATGTCTGCCGCCATCAGTACCGGATAATCAAACAGGCCGGCGTTGATGTTCTCCGCATAGCGTGCGGATTTATCTTTGAACTGGGTCATACGGCTCAACTCGCCGAAGTAGGTGTAGCAGTTCAGTGCCCAACCTAACTGTGCATGCTCCGGTACGTGAGACTGCACGAAAATTGTACTTTTTTCAGGATCGATACCGCATGCCAGGTACAGCGCCAGCGTATCGAGCGTTGCTTTACGCAGCTGCTGCGCATCCTGACGAACGGTGATGGCATGTTGGTCAACGATGCAGTAGATGCAATGGTAGTCATCCTGCATGCTCACCCACTGACGCAGCGCACCCATATAGTTGCCAATGGTCAATTCACCTGAGGGCTGTGCGCCACTAAAAACGATGGGCTTAGTCATTTTTTGATTCCTGATTTTCGCTATGCGGAAGCCCGAGAGCGGGCAGTAGTTCATTAATATGGTCGTAAATAACGTCGGGCTGGCTCAGCGCGATCGACTCACCGTAGTTGTAGCCATAGGTCAGGCCAACGGACGGACAGCCAGCAGCTTTTGCCGCCTGAATATCATTGCGTGAATCCCCTACGAAGAGCATTTGCTCAGGCTTGATGCCAAGCTTGCTTGCCACCAGCAGCAGCGGATCCGGATGCGGTTTTTTATTCTGCACGTCGTCACCACCGATGACCACGCTAAAGTATTTGGCGATATCTAATGCTTCGAGTAATGGTGCGACAAACGGGGTCGGTTTGTTGGTCACCAGACCCAGCGGCAATCCTTTCGCATGCAGCGCGCCCAGCGTGTCGGCAACATCAGGGAACAGGAATGTCCCTTCTTCTGCGACATCACCGTAGTATCTGTCGAACAGCTTACGCAAAATACGTACCTGTTCCTCAGCGGGAATATCATCATCAACGGGCGGTTTACCCATCGTTTTACGTAATGTCGCGCGCTCCTGACGAGACCACGCCAGCGCGCGCTCCATCAGTACGTCTGCACCGTTGCCAATCCAGGTGATAACGCGTTCTTCTCCGGCAACCGGCAATTCCAGCGCATACAGCGCCATATCCACCGCTGCGGCTAATCCCGGCGCGCTGTCGACCAGCGTACCGTCGAGGTCAAATGCAGCGCCCCGAATATCCTGAAACTTATCCATGACTTACCTTCGCCAGTTCATTGCGCATTTCATCAATGACTTTTTTGTAGTCTGGTTGGTCGAAAATCGCGGAGCCTGCGACAAACATATCTGCGCCTGCAGCAGCTATTTCGCCAATGTTGTTCACTTTGACACCGCCGTCCACTTCGAGGCGGATATCGTAGCCAGATTCATCAATGCGACGACGCACTTCGCGCAGCTTATCCAGCGTTTGTGGGATGAAGGACTGCCCGCCAAAGCCTGGGTTAACGGACATCAGCAGGATCACATCGAGCTTATCCATGACGTAGTCCAGATAGCTCAGCGGCGTTGCCGGGTTGAACACCAGGCCCGCTTTACAGCCATGCTCTTTGATCAGCTGTAAAGTGCGATCGACATGCTCGGAGGCTTCCGGGTGAAAAGTAATGATGCTGGCACCGGCGGCGGCGAAGTCCGGGACAATACGATCGACCGGTTTCACCATCAGGTGAACATCAATCGGGGCAGTGATGCCATATTTACGCAGCGATTTCAGTACCATCGGTCCGATGGTCAAGTTCGGTACGTAGTGATTGTCCATGACGTCGAAGTGCACAACGTCGGCACCGGCAGTCAGCGCTCTCGCGGTGTCCTCACCCAGGCGGGCAAAATCAGCCGACAGAATTGAGGGGGCGATCAAATACTGTTTCATCCGCTTCTCCTTGAGATTTATTTCTTCGCAGGCGTTACGACTCCTGGTTTATACAGTGCCAGCAGTTCGTTCACCTTTTTACGCGTGCCGCCATTGCTGCTTATGCTGCGCCGCACTTTGACCTGAAAATGTTTCGCCGCTCGGTACCATTCACGGGTATCGGGCGTATCGTGGTTCGAAATTAACACTGGGATCTGCTTACTGACCAGCTTTTCTGCCATCTCGGCCAAATGCGCCTGTTCTTTCGGGCTAAAGCTGTTGGTGTGATACGCAGTGAAATTTGCCGTCGCCGAAAGTGGTGCATAAGGCGGGTCGCAATAGACCACAGAGTTGCTATCCGCACGGTCCATGCACTCTTCATAGGAGAGGCAATGGAACTCCGCATTCTGCGCTTTCTCAGCAAAATGGTACAACTCGGCTTCCGGGAAGTAAGGTTTTTTATAACGCCCAAACGGGACGTTAAACTCGCCGCGCAGGTTATAACGGCATAATCCGTTGTAACCAAAGCGGTTCAGATACAAGAACAGCACTGCTCTGCGGAACGGATCCTGGCTGGCATTAAATTCTTCTCTGAACCGATAGTACACCTCAGCCTGATTGGTTTCAGGCATAAACAGCTCACGAGAAGCCTGCACATACTCATCGGTACGCGTCTTCACGATGTTATAGAGACTGATAAGGTCGCTGTTGATATCGGCAAGAATATAACGAGAAAAGTCGGTGTTGAGAAACACCGACCCGGCACCCACGAAAGGTTCAATCAGGCACTCACCCTGAGGTAAATGCCGTTTGATATCATCAAGCAGGGGGTATTTCCCCCCTGCCCATTTCAAAAAAGCGCGATTTTTTTTCATGCTGACTAACTAATTACACCTTCTCCGGCTGTGGAGAAAGCTCCGACAGCATCCTGCGCTTTAGTCTTTGTCCCGCAATTGGGCGAAACAGCAAACCATTGCAGAACATATCCTATCTTACTTCAAATCGGCCTGAACCTGGTGCAGCGGTTTTGCCCACGGGTTTTTCGCCTGAATATCAGCGGGTAACGTAGACACTGCACGTTTCGCATCTTCTTTAGACGCATACACGCCTGTCACCAGAACATACCACGGTTGACCGTTACGCGTCGTCTGGTACACCACATAGTTCTTCAGGTTTTCTTTCTTCGCCCAACCGTTCAGGTTGTCGTAGTTAGAAGAACTGCTGAGCTGCAGCGTGTAATGGCTGGACGGCGCAGATTTTAACGCTCCAACGTTACCTGCACTTTTCGCTCCGCCAGCAACAGGTGTTGTCGTTGTTGCTGTCGCCGTTGGCGCAGACGTTGCGGTCTGTGCTGGCGCCGTCGTGGTTGCTTTCGGCTCAGCGGTCGCTTTCGGCGTAGCGGTTACCACAGGCGCTTTGGTTGTGGTAGTCGGCGCAGTTGCGGTTGGTTTTGCCTGGGCAACAGGTTTCGGCTCTGTCGGCGTCGCTTTCACCGTAGTTTGCGGTTTGCTCTTCGGCTCAATTACGGCCTGTTTACGTTCCTGATGCGTAGCCGCAGGACGTTCAGTCGTTTCCGTTTTCGCAGTCTGGCGCGCAGCATTACCATTACGCATCGGCGCAACGGTCGCAGGTTCGGTCGGCAGCGTAGAGTTAACCACAGCGTTGTTAACTTGCTCCTGGCCTTGCGGTTGTGTCAGAGCGTTGTTCAAATCGCCCTGTACTTCAACACGCTGCTGCCCTTCAGTTGCCGCAGGTGCCTGACCTTGAGTCGGGGTAGAGGAAATCGGTGGCAGGGAAACATCCTGCTGGGTATTGCCAGCAGTCTGCTCTGCGCCCGTTGCAGGTGTCGTTGCACTCGCCTGATCCGTTGCATTGCTGCCAGAGAGATCGATGCTCTTCTCACCAGATGCTGCCTGCTCATTGGAAGAAGATGAGGGGGCTTTCAGCGCAGAACCAATGCCGATAATCAGCAGCAGCAGTACCAGAACACCCACGCCCATCATCATATACTGGCGGGAGGCAGGCTTGCTGGCGACTTTCTTACGCTTGCGCGGACGACGTTCTACACGCTCTTCATCCACGGTATCGTCATCAGATTCATACTCTTCTTCAATGTTCTGCTCTTCATCACGCTCTTTGCGTGCGCGCGCAGGACGGCGATCGTCAGCATCCAGATCAACATCATCAAAATTGATTTGCGGCTCATTATCGCGTTCAGACGATTGACGAGAACGACCAGTACGACGATCGCTGGGATCGGGTTTCAGCTCGTCTTCTGGTTTGAATTCATCCATTTAACACCCCACTCAAAGGTTAATGCTTACGACTTTGCACATAACCTGAAGCTAAAAGACCTACGTTTCGCAACGTAAGCCTGACCTTTCTTGTTGTTACGCCTGCTGGCAATCAGCAATAGCGTTAAGAACCACCTCGTGCGACACTCCGCCGCGCACTTCACTCTTCCCTATCGCTCGCGGAAGCACCAAACGAATCTCTCCCGCTAACACTTTTTTATCTCGCAGCATGTGCGGCAGATAAGCCTCAGTGGACATTTCACGCGGCCCGTTCACCGGTAAGCCTGCTCGCTGTAACAGCGTAATGATGCGCTGCGTATCAGCGGAGGTGAACTGACCCAAACGTTCAGACGTACGGGCAGCCATTACCATACCTGCTGCAACTGCTTCACCATGTAACCAATTGCCATAACCCATTTCAGCTTCGATCGCATGGCCAAACGTGTGCCCCAGATTCAGTAAAGCACGTAAGCCCATTTCGCGCTCGTCTGCTGCGACAACTTCTGCTTTCAGCTCACAACAACGACGAATACAGTACGCCATCGCCGGACCGTCCAGACGCAACAACGCATCCAGATTGTCTTCCAGCCAGCTGAAAAATTCACCGTCAAGAATGATGCCGTATTTGATCACTTCCGCCAGCCCCGATGCCAGCTCACGCGCAGGAAGCGTTTTCAGACAATCGAGATCCACCACCACGGAGGCCGGTTGGTAAAACGCGCCAATCATGTTTTTACCGAGGGGATGGTTTACGGCGGTTTTGCCGCCAACGGAGGAGTCGACCTGCGACAACAGGGTTGTCGGGACTTGAATAAAACGAACACCACGTTGATAGCTGGCTGCCGCAAAACCGGTCAGATCGCCAATCACGCCGCCGCCAAGGGCAACTAACGTGGTATCACGACCGTGCGGTTTTTGCAGTAACGCGGTGAAAACCGTATCCAGAACCGTCAGGCTTTTATGCTGCTCGCCATCGGGAAGGATAACGCTATCAACGTTAACACCCGCCTGTTCAAGTACGCCGCGAACCTTATCGAGATAAAGGGGGGCCAGGGTTTCGTTGGTCACCAACATAACCTGATCGCCCGATTTCAGCGGTAAGAATGAAGCTGGCTCATTGAACAAACCAGCCGCGATGGTGATAGGGTAACTACGTTCCCCGAGAGTGACTGTGATCCTCTCCATTACGCGACATCCACCTTAGTTACTTGTACCCGCAGACGAGTGTGTATTCAGCCAGAATTAGTTGCTTTCCAACATATGAATAATCTGGTTTGCTACGACTTTTGCGCTCTGATCGTCGGTGCGAATGGTCACGTCAGCAATCTCTTCGTACAGAGGATTGCGTTCGTCAGCCAACGCTTCCAGAACTTCACGAGGCGGTGATTCTACCTGCAGCAACGGGCGTTTCTTGTCACGTTGAGTACGCGCAAGTTGTTTTTCAATTGTCGTTTCAAGATAGACCACGACGCCACGCGCGGAAAGACGGTTACGTGTTTCACGTGATTTTACAGAGCCACCGCCAGTTGCCAGCACAATACCCTGTTTTTCCGTCAACTCGTTGATGACTTTTTCTTCGCGATCACGGAAGCCGTCTTCACCTTCTACATCGAAGACCCAGCCCACATCAGCTCCGGTTCGTTTCTCAATCTCTTGATCAGAATCGTAAAATTCCATATTGAGTTGTTGAGCTAACTGGCGCCCAATAGTGCTTTTTCCGGCACCCATAGGCCCAACCAGAAAGATATTGCGTTTCTCTGCCATTTTTTCGGTACTACTAAGACTATTCGTTAATGATAAACCCGCTTCGCTCAGAGAGCGCCGCAGGACATGAACTGAAACCTCATAAGATATTGCGAGAGTCAGACTGAAAATTATCTCAATACTCAAGCGGGTTTGGCAACTGAATAAATCACCAAACCTAACGCATTTCTGGTCGTGGCAGGCATGCTACCCTGCAAACATCAGACCTGGCGACGTATCGCGCAGCCAAATGACACCCAATAAGCCTATGGCACACCACCGGAAAGGCAAAGCGTATTCACTGCCGCATAAGTAAAGAAAAGTACCGACGCTCAAATCGGTACTCCTTGTATGCTAAATACACCCTCACGTCAAATCCCTGAAACGTGTTCAGTGCAAAAACAATGGCTTTTCATGCATAAGTTATTCCGTTGAAACCAGTCTGGGCGTTATAAAGACCACTAATTCGCGCCGTTCATCTTCTTTACCATCATGGCGAAAAAGAGAGCCAAGCCAGGGAATGTCGCCTAATAGCGGCACGCTGTCGGCTGCGGATTTATTCTTATGTGAAAAAATCCCGCCAAGCGCAATCGTCTCGCCGCTTCTTACCTCGACCTGCGTTTCAATCTCTTGCTTGTCGATAGCCAACACTTCGCCATCTGCCTGCTGTAGAACCTGTCCCGGAACATTCTGGCTGATATGCAGTTTCAGCCTGATTCTCCCTTTCTGCAACACCGTTGGCGTTACCTCCATCCCCAACACAGCTTCCTTAAACTCGACGGATGTCGCGCCGCTTTCACCGCTGGAGACCTGATAGGGGATTTCACTACCCTGCTTAATACTGGCAGGTTGCAGGTGAGATGCCAGTAATCGTGGACTGGCAATGATATCCAGTTGCTGTTTTTGCTCCAGCGCAGACAACTCCAGTTCCAGTAAACGACCGTTAATACGGCCAATGTTAAATCCCACACGGGATGTGGCGGTGGCTACAGAGAGATCGCTGGCAAGCGTTGTGACATTCCCAACCGCCCCCGGTTGTTGTGCGTCAGCCAGTGACCACTTAACCCCCAGCTCACGCAAACTTTTTTCATTAATGGTGACGATATGCGCCGCCAGTTCAACCTGGGCAACCGGCAAATCCATTTGCGCCACCCACGTTTCCAGGGTGTTGAGAACAACACGATTGTCACGCAGCAGTAAGCGGTTGGTTCGTTTATCCACCGTCATGCTTCCTTTGGCACTGAGCAGCTTTTCTCCGGCTTTTACCAGCTCTGTGGCATCAGCATAGTGCAAAATGATGCTGCGATGTTCCAGCGGAAGACTAGCCTGAATCCGCGCCTGCTCGTTTTCCTGACGAGCCGCATTTTCACTCTGCCATTGAACAGAATGCACATGCAGGACGTTGCCTTCCTGACGTAATACCAGCCCGGCACTTTTTACCACCGTCTGCAATGCCTGCTTCCAGGGGACATCCGTCAAATGCAGCGACAGCACACCGCTGACATCCGGCGAAACCACCAGGTTTTTTTGTTCCTGTTCAGCCAGCGCCTGCAATACCTGCGTAACCGGCACATCATCGACTACCAGCGTCACGTTTTGCGGTTTCGTCGCCAGCGCGCTTGTTATCCCGACCGCCAGTGCCATTACTATCAACGCTATCCATCGCTTCATTTACCGCTCCTTGTCGCTGCCACTGCCACCGCGGCGGTTCGCAGTTTTTTTCTGTGTCGAGAGTTATGTTCTGGGCCGTTATCTGCATAATCGTCCAACCGTTTTTCAGGACGTCATTTCGCTTAACCCGCCGCCATTTTTTCTGGCTATCCTGAACGATGCCGATGGGTCGTGTGCCCTGACTCACCATGCCCTGAAAACGCCATGTCGACAGCTCAGCAATTTGACAACGGTCCTCCGGCGGCAGGAAGGGATTACGCATACCGGTAAGCATCAGTACGCTTACGCATATCAACAGCCAGCGCTCAACCATCATTCAGGCGCTCCAGCTTTAGCGTTAGCAGCAACTCCGTGCCTTCTGCGGTAAGCGAAAATCGGCTGACGTTCATCCCCTGAGCCGCCAACTGGACAAACGTCAGCGGGATAGCATCCCAGGCCGATATCAGCGCCATCTCTCCCCCCTGAGCTGAGGGTTGCCAGTGGATAAGACGGGTAAGTGAATTCTGAAACAGCAGCGGGGAGAACAGGGTCAGTTTCTCTTCTGACTCTGCTGGTGATGCCGCCAGCAGATATACATCTCGCCATTGCATCTGAATAGCCGCACGTTGCTGGACCAGCGACTCGCGTTGCATAGTCCGCTCCCGCGCTACGGGGTAAAGACATAGCGTCACCAGTATGAGTAACCCCAACATCCAGCCGCACCAGCATATGATTCGAAAGCGTGGCGACTGCGCTAACCAGACATCACAGAGCGTTATCATGCGCACCGCTCCGTGTCAGTCGAAAGTGGAATTGCCAGCGTCCCTGCGCATCCTGCTGCGTTTCTCCAGGGCTGTTCAACATAAACAACGGCAACTGGCGTAATTGCGCTTCCAATGCCTTCAATGCGGCAAAGTTCAGTGTGTTTCCCGTCAGTTCCAGCGTGTCCTCCTGCCAGGTCATTTTTGTTAACCACGCCTGCTCCGGCAGTAATTCCGCCAGCCCTTGCAAAGCCCGCTGCCAGCTTCGGGTCTGCTCACGCTGTTTGTTCCGCGCCTGAACCTGCTGCCATCGTTGCTGGCGCTGTTGCATACGCGGCTTCAGCGCCATGAGGGCCTCGGCCCGCGTCTTTTCGGCGTCTGTCAGCAACAATTCAGCCCGATTTTCTACATTCAAAGCGCTGTAATAGCGCAACAACACGCCAATACTAAGCAAGAGTGAAGCGCTAAATAAGATGCCCCAGAAGCGCAGGCAAGCGTAACGCCGAGCCTGACGCCAGGGCAGAAGATTAATGGTCGCTATCATCAGTACACGCCCCCCATAGCGAGTCCCAGCGCAATGGCGAAGTGATGGCTTTGCGTTGGAATGGGCGGCTGGCGTACAGACACGGCGCTTAAAGGATCGAAGCCGCCGGGGGAGCATTTCGCAATGGCTGTCGTGGGCAGAGATAATGTCGTGGCAAGCTCCTCGATACAGCTAATATCGCCCGTTGATTTACGTCCCCATGCTGAACGGGTCGCCCATAACCACTGGGCATCATCACGCCATACCAGGCACTGGTGATGCTCCGGCAGGAAGGGAATAAATCGCTGTAACGCGCTGGCGTCCGGGGTAATCGCCGTAACCTGCACCTTCAGGGTTTGGATAAGCGTCAGAAGCGCTGAAATCTCTTTGCTTTGCGCAGCAGTGACGTTAAACGCCGGGCTCAACGTGTCTTCGCTATAATCAAAATGCAGTGCATCCGGCGCCATATCCAGTTCACGCGCCATCGAACCGGACAACCATGCGGTTTGCTCTGGCTCGCGTAACGTCATTGTCGGACGAGGAAACTTTTTTTGTAACGTCCTGTTGGCGGGAAAAGAGAGATGAATATGGTGTCGGCGAGGGAGCTCCCGGCTCCACGACAGTAGCGCGGCGACCAGTTGTTCAGGCTCGCGAATATGACCATCGACGATAACCTGAGGCGTCAACGGTATACGCCACCAGCGTTGCAGATACCAACCTGATGCTTCGCGAACGATAGCGACAGCCAGCACTTCATGTTGCTGAATATGCAGACCAATTTTCCAGATATTAAAAGCCATTGCTGATGATCTCCTTATCACCCGTCGCTTTAACGGGTATATCAATGCGTCTGGCTTGCCTTTATACTACCGCGCGTTTGTTTATAAACTGCCCAAATGCCACTAAATGGGAAATCTCCAGTGAAGTTCGTAAAGTATTTATTAATCCTTGCAGTATGTTGCATCCTGCTGGGAGCAGGCTCGATTTATGGCCTTTATCGCTATATCGAGCCGCAATTACCTGACGTCGCGACGCTCAAAGATGTGCGTTTACAGATCCCGATGCAGGTTTACAGCGCTGACGGCGAGCTAATCGCGCAGTATGGCGAGAAACGTCGAATCCCGGTCACGCTGGATCAGATGCCGCCGGTAATGGTTAAAGCCTTTATCGCCACAGAAGACAGCCGCTTTTATGAGCACCACGGGGTAGACCCGGTGGGGATTTTCCGTGCGGCCAGCGTAGCATTGTTCTCTGGTCACGCGTCGCAAGGGGCGAGTACCATTACCCAGCAGTTGGCGAGAAACTTCTTCCTGAGCCCGGAACGTACGCTGATGCGTAAGATCAAAGAAGTGTTCCTGGCGATCCGCATTGAACAACTGCTGAGTAAAGATGAGATCCTCGAGCTGTATCTGAACAAGATTTACCTGGGGTATCGCGCCTATGGCGTGGGTGCTGCCGCGCAGGTCTATTTCGGTAAAACGGTGGATCAACTCAGCTTAAGTGAAATTTCGGTGATTGCCGGTCTGCCAAAAGCGCCGTCAACCTTCAACCCTCTCTATTCGATGGACCGGGCAACCGCGCGACGTAACGTTGTACTGTCGCGTATGTTGAGCGAAAACTACATCACGCAGGCCCAGTACGATCAGGCGCGAGGCGAGGCCATTGACGCCAACTACCACGCGCCGGAAATCGCTTTCTCTGCACCGTATCTGTCTGAAATGGTGCGCCAGGAGATGTATAACCGTTATGGTGAAAAAGCCTATGAAGACGGGTATCGCATCACCACCACCATTACACGCAAAGTACAGCAGGCAGCTCAGCAGGCAGTACGCAATAACGTGATGGATTACGACATGCGCCACGGCTACCGCGGCCCATCGAACGTGCTGTGGAAAGTTGGCGAAAGCAGTTGGGACAGCAAAAAAATCACCGATACGCTGAAAGCGCTGCCGACTTATGGACCTCTGTTACCGGCGGTTGTTACAAGTGCCAATCCTCAGGAAGCCATTGCCGCGCTGGCGGATGGTACGTCAGTGTCATTACGCATGGATGGTATGCGCTGGGCGCGTCCTTACCGCTCGGATACTCAACAAGGCCCAACGCCGCGTAAAGTGACCGACGTGGTACAGGCCGGCCAGCAAATCTGGGTACGTCAGGTGGGCGATGCCTGGTGGCTGGCGCAAGTGCCAGACGTCAACTCCGCACTGGTCTCCATCAATCCGCAAAACGGCGCGGTGCTGGCACTGGTTGGTGGTTTTGACTTCAACCAGAGCAAGTTTAACCGTGCAACGCAGGCGTTACGCCAGGTGGGTTCTAACATCAAGCCATTCCTGTATACCGCCGCGATGGATAAAGGTCTGACGTTGGCGAGCATGCTCAACGACGTACCAATCTCCCGCTGGGATGCCGGTGCTGGTTCCGACTGGCAGCCGAAGAACTCCCCGCCGCAGTACGCCGGTCCTATCCGCTTACGTCAGGGGCTGGGTCAGTCGAAAAACGTGGTGATGGTACGCGCCATGCGCGCCATGGGCGTGGATTACGCGGCAGAGTATCTGCAACGTTTCGGTTTCCCGGCACAGAACATTGTGCATACCGAGTCACTGGCGCTGGGTTCGGCTTCGTTCACACCGTTGCAGGTGGCGCGCGGTTACGCAGTGATGTCTAACGGCGGCTTCCTGGTCGATCCATATTTCATCAGTAAGATCGAAAGCGATATGGGCGGCGTTATCTTCGAAGCGAAGCCGAAAATTGCCTGCCCGGAATGCGATATTCCGGTGATTTACGGCGATACCCAGAAATCTAACGTGCTGGAAAACAGTAACGTAGAAGATGTCGCTGTCTCGCAGGAACAGCAGAATGCCGCCGTGCCTATGCCGCAGCTTGAGCAGGCTAACCAGGCACTGGTCGCGCAAAGCGGCACACAGGAATACGCTCCGCACGTGATCAACACACCGCTGGCCTTCCTGATTAAAAGCGCGCTGAACACCAATATATTTGGTGAACCAGGCTGGATGGGAACTGGTTGGCGCGCAGGTCGCGATTTACAGCGTCATGATATCGGCGGGAAAACCGGAACCACGAACAGCTCTAAAGATGCGTGGTTCTCCGGTTACGGACCAGGCGTGGTGACGTCAGTATGGATCGGCTTTGATGATCATCGCCGCAACCTTGGTCATACGACAGCTTCCGGCGCGATCAAAGACCAAATCTCCGGCTACGAAGGCGGTGCGAAGAGTGCGCAGCCAGCATGGGATGCCTACATGAAGTCCGTGCTGGAAGGCGTGCCTGAACAGCCGTTGACGCCGCCACCGGGTATCGTGACGGTCAATATCGATCGCAGCACAGGACAACTGGCAAGCGGTGGCAATAGCCGCGCAGAGTACTTCATTGAAGGCACTCAGCCGACGCAACAGGCGGTGCATGAAGTGGGGACGACCATTATCGATAATGGTGAGACGCACGAACTGTTCTGATCAAAAAAGGCGCTTAGGCGCCTTTTTTGTTGTTCGTGTATTAGCTGCAGAGAAATTAAAGCCGCCCCTGCCCTTTCAGCCATTCGCGTACGAGGAACAACGCACTGACATTACGCGCTTCGTGAAAATCAGGATCTTCCAGCAGGTCCATCAAATGCGCCAGCGGCCAGCGCACCTGCGGTAATGGCTCAGGTTCATCACCCTCCAGCGATTCAGGATATAAATCTTCTGCCACCACGATGTTCATCTTGCTGGAGAAATAAGATGGTGCCATGCTGAGTTTCTTTAAAAACGTCAGATCTTTTGCGCCAAACCCCACCTCTTCTTTCAGCTCCCGATTCGCCGCCTCAAAAACGCTTTCGCCAGGATCGATTAATCCCTTGGAAAAACCCAGTTCGTAAGATTCGGTCCCGACTGCGTACTCGCGGATGAGGATCATGTGGTCGTCAACAATCGGCACAATCATTACCGCTTCACGCGTGGATGGACGCATACGTTCATAAACGCGGCGTACGCCATTGCTGAACTCAAGGTCCACGCTTTCGACTTTAAACAGCCGGGATTGGGCGACGGTTTCCACTTTCAAAATCGTGGGTTTCTGTAATGATTTGCTCATTGTGAGGATCTTTGCTGTGAAATCTGGGGTTATTGTGCGATATACCGCACGGTTTCGGCAATGTGAATTGCCGTTTATTTACATTTATGTAACGTACTAAAAGTTAATCCCTATTTCAAATTAAAAGTCAATAGGTTGAAATAACTCCAGGAATTTGCTGATATTCCATTTTTAGTGATTTTGCTATGATTCGCTTTTACTGGGCTGCACTTAAAGATGCTCAAGTTCGACTCCACACTTGCCGATAGCCAACCACAGAATCACGAATATTGAACAGGGTGCGACTGACCACGCCTGACAGACTAAGTAAGATGGGGAAAGCATGAGCACCATTCTGATTTTTTTAGCTGCTTTGCTGGCCTGCTCATTGCTTGCAGGATGGCTACTCAAATCAAAATCCAGGCAGAAAAATTTACCCTTGAGCAGCGTCTTCTCAGACGCCTCGAAACGTAAACTCGCGCCTGAAGAACGCAGTGCCGTCGAAAACTATCTCGAAAGCCTTAGTCAAATTCAGCAAGTACCTGGTCCAACTGGAGCCAGTTCTGCGCCAGTCTCATTAACGTTGAATGCCCAAAGTAATAGCGTCATCGTGCTTACTCGTTCGATTACACGTTACGGCATCACCACCGACGATCCTAACAAATGGCGCTACTATCTTGATTCCGTTGAGGTGCACCTTCCCCCTTTCTGGGAACAATACATCAATGACGAAAACAGCGTTGAGATAATCCATACCGATACAATACCGCTGGTTATCTCGTTGAACGGCCATACGCTGCAGGAATATATGCAGGAAGCGCGTGGCTATGCGTTGCAGCACACCGCTTCTACCCAGGCATCCATTCGTGGTGAAGAAAGTGAGCAGATTGAACTGCTGAATATTCGCCAGGAAACCCATGAAGAATATGCGCTCAGCCGCCCTTCGGGATTGCGCGAGGCGTTGCTGATAACCGCATCATTCCTGCTGTTCTTTTTCTGTTTGGTTATCCCGAATACGTTTGTTCCGTGGGCAGTCGGTGGCGCGGTGTTGCTGTTAGCTGCGGGTCTGTGGGGATTATTCGCCCCGCCGTCCAAAACCGCCCTGCGGGAAATTCATTGTCTGCGCGGTACGCCGCGTCGCTGGGGGTTGTTTGGCGAAAACGACCAGGAGCAAATTAATAATATCTCGCTGGGTATTATTGATCTGATCTACCCACCTCACTGGCAACCTTACATCGCCCAAGACCTTGGCCAGCAAACGGATATCGATATTTATCTCGATCGCCACGTTGTCCGCCAGGGGCGTTTTTTATCTCTGCACGATGAAGTCAAAAATTTCCCGTTGCAACATTGGCTGCGCAACGCCGTCATCGCGGGCGGCTCGTTGCTGGTACTGCTGATGCTGCTGTTTTGGATCCCGCTGGATATGCCGATAAAGGTCACGCTTTCCTGGATGAAGGGCGCGCAAACTATCGAAGCCACCAGCGTTAAACAGCTCGAAAACGCGGGCGTTCGCGTGGGTGACACGCTGTACCTGAGCGGTACGGGTATGTGTAATATTCATACCCAAGGGAGCTGGAATGCGCAGCCCACCACGCCGTTTATGCCTTTCGATTGCTCGCAAATTATCTGGAATGACGCACGCGCATTACCGCTGCCCGAATCCGATCTGGTGAATAAGGCCACTGCGCTCACGCAGGCCGTGAACCGCCAGCTGCATCCCAAACCTGACGATGACTCTCGCGTCAGCGCATCGCTACGCTCGGCAATCCAAAAGTCCGGCATGGTGTTACTGGACGATTTTGGTGAGATTGTCCTGAAAACGGCCGATCTGTGTGCAGCCAAAGATGAATGTGTACGCTTAAAGAATGCGCTGGTTAACCTCGGTAACAGCAAAGACTGGGCCGCGCTGGTAAAGCGAGCGAACGCAGGCAAACTGGATGGGGTGAACGTGCTGCTGCGTCCGGTAAGCGCTGAGTCGTTAGATAATCTGGTGAATACCTCTACGGCACCATTTATTTCACGCGAGACTGCGCGAGCGGCCCAGGCGCTGAATAGCCCTGCTCCCGGCGGTTTCCTGATTATCAGCGATGAAGGCAGCGATCTGGTCGATCAGCCGTGGCCGACGACCTCGCTATATGACTATCCTCCCCAGGAACAGTGGAACGCCTTCCAGCGCCTGGCGCAGATGCTGATGCAGACACCGTTTCGCGCAGAGGGGATCGTCACCAATATTTCGACTGACGCCAATGGCACCCAGCACATTGGCCTGCACCGTATCCCGGATCGTTCAGGGTTATGGCGCTACCTTGGCACGACGCTGCTGATGTTCTCCATGCTCGGATGCGCTGTCTACAACAGCGTGCAGGCATTCAGACGCTACCAGCGTCACCGCACCCGCATCGCGGAAATTCAGAGCTACTACGAAAGTTGCCTGAATCCAACGCTGATTGACGACCCGGAAAGCCTGATTCGATAACACGCTTGCACGACAGGATATGCTACTCTGTCGCGCATCATGTTTTCTTGTGGGGAGTTTCCATGCATATCAATATTGCCTGGCAGGATGTCGACACCGTGTTGTTAGATATGGACGGCACGCTGCTCGACCTGGCATTCGATAACTATTTCTGGCAAAAACTGGTGCCGGAAACCTATGGCGCGAAGCAGGGTATCTCTCCCCAGGAAGCCCAGGACTATATTCGTCAGCAGTATCATGCCGTGCAGCATACGCTAAACTGGTACTGCCTGGATTACTGGAGCGAGTGCCTGGATCTGGATATTTGCGCCATGACAACGGAACAGGGACCACGCGCCGTTTTGCGTGAAGATACCGTACCGTTTCTTGATGCCTTAAAAGCCAGCGGCAAGCGCCGTATTTTGCTCACCAACGCGCATCCGCATAATCTGGCGGTGAAGCTGGAGCATACCGGTCTGGCCTCACACCTTGATTTATTACTTTCCACCCACACATTTGGTTATCCCAAAGAGGATCAGCGGTTATGGCACGCTGTGGCTGAAGAAACGGGAATGAGTGCAGAGAAGACGCTGTTTATTGACGACAGCGAACCCATTCTCGACGCCGCTGCTCTGTACGGTATTCGTTACTGCCTCGGCGTGACCAATCCCGACTCCGGCATCGCCGAAAAGCAGTACGCACGCCATCCGTCACTGAATGACTACCGCCGACTGATCCCCTCACTGATGTGAAGGAGACGCCATGAAAGAAAAGCCCCCTGCTGAAGTCAGGCTGGATAAATGGCTGTGGGCTGCACGCTTTTACAAAACGCGTGCGCTAGCCCGCGAAATGGTTGAAGGCGGTAAGGTGCACTACAACGGCCAGCGCAGTAAGCCGAGCAAGATTGTCGAGCTGAACGCCACCCTCACCCTTCGCCAGGGAAATGACGAGCGAACGGTCATTATCAAGGCCATTACCGAGCAGCGTCGCCCGGCAACGGAAGCCGTTACGCTGTATGAAGAAACCGCGGAAAGCGTGGAAAAACGCGAAAAAATGGCGCTGGCGCGTAAACTTAACGCGTTAACCATGCCGCACCCGGACAGACGACCGGACAAGAAAGAGCGCCGCGACCTGTTACGATTTAAACATGGCGACAGCGAGTGACTGTCACCTGCAAGAGAGATGATTATGCCGCAACATGACCAATTACATCGTTATCTGTTTGAAAACTTTGCCGTGCGCGGCGAGCTGGTGACCGTTTCGGAAACCCTGCAACAGATCCTCGAAAATCATACTTACCCGCAGCCGGTCAAAAACGTACTGGCTGAGCTGCTGGTTGCCACCAGCCTGCTTACCGCTACGCTGAAGTTTGCCGGTGATATCACTGTGCAGTTGCAGGGTGATGGTCCGCTGAGCCTGGCCGTCATCAACGGCAACAACAATCAGCAGATGCGCGGCGTGGCCCGCATGCAGGGTGATATTCCTGAAGATGCCGATTTGAAAACCCTGGTGGGCAACGGCTACCTGGTGATCACCATTACTCCGGAAGAAGGCGAGCGTTATCAGGGCGTGGTCGGTCTGGAAGGTGACACGCTGGCAGCCTGTCTGGAAGACTACTTCATGCGTTCCGAACAGCTGCCGACACGCCTGTTCATCCGCACTGGCGACGTTGATGGCAAACCCGCTGCTGGCGGAATGCTGCTGCAAGTGATGCCGGCGCAAAACGCACAGGCAGATGATTTCGATCACCTGACCGCCCTGACCGAAACCATCAAGGCCGAAGAGCTGCTGACGCTGCCGGCCAACGAAGTGCTGTGGCGCTTATACCACGAAGAAGAGGTTACTCTCTACGATCCGCAGGACGTTGAGTTCAAATGCACCTGTTCACGCGAACGCTGCGCAGGCGCACTGAAAACGTTGCCGGACGAAGAAGTTGACAGCATTCTGGCGGAAGAAGGCGAGATAGATATGCATTGCGATTACTGCGGTAGCCACTATCTGTTTAACGCCATGGATATTGCAGAGATCCGCAGCAACGCCTCCCCTGCCGATCCACAGGTGCATTAATCACCGTCTTGCCTGAAGGCGCGGCGCTTATCAGGCCTACGGAAAAACTGTCGTAGGCCGGATAAGGCGTTCGCGCCGCTATCCGGCAAAAACGCGGTCGGCAACACACTCACTCGGTGTAATAAGTCATCGGTAGTCTTTTGCCATCAATAGTGATATCCCGCCAGATTCTGGGGGCTGAACCCAGTTGCTGATTCGCCACCGCCTGCAGCAATTTATCCTTATTGAATCCTTCAGGTAGCCTGGCAACAGCTAACAAATCCCATTTGTTTTTCTGCATGCCGAAGACCAGACTCTCCCCATCGCCAAAAGCATATAGCACCTGCTCAGGATGACCATCCGCATTGAGGTCCTGACTCACCAATACGCACGCATTCTGCTCAGCACAAGAGGTGATGCGATACCCCTGTGCTTTGACAAACGTCCAGAACGCATCGTCTGGCTTCTCGCTCCCCGGAGCAATCACAACCTTCGATACTAACTGTGTTGCGGTTAGCTCTTTAACCGGATCCCGGCTCCCTTGCAGCAGAGAATTCAAGTCGCGTCTGCGCTTACTGTCTTGATTAAACGCCACATCTTTTTGTAATACTTCCAACGCTGCGCGCCCCGGTTTTCCGCTGTGATCCAACATATACAGGCTGACCTGATCCGGTTTAATTTTCCCGCTGTGATACAGCCCCATATGGCTGTTAACGCTGATGCGCCAGGCATCAATAACCGGCGACGACAGCAGAACCAACAGCCCCAACGCCAGCAACGAAACGCCAAGAATAACCGGCCCCTGAAGCTCAAGCGGATTGCGCCCGCGGCGTAAAATGCTGGCCAGATAGCCAAACGACCATACCAGCAGTACCACGACCACCAGCACGCCATACAAACGCTCAGGCGTCCAACCGTACTGCTGTATTCGCACCCACAGTGACCAACCGGCAATCAGCATATAGATGGGCGCGACAACCAGAGAGCATTTGATCAGGTAGCGTAACGCGCCAGGATAGGGTAACACCTCTTTTTGCGGTTCACGCACGATAGCCATCAACAGCAACAGGAGCAGCGTCAGCGTTGACATCAATCCGGCCGCAGACACGCGTTGCGAAATAGCCTCCAGTCCGGTGAAGGGCAAGGTCAGTATGAACATCAGCGCCAACAGCGCGACCAGAGGTAACAGACCGGTGGCAATAAACGTCAGTAATTTTTGTACCGCCGTGGCCAGACGCGACTGTGTACGAACCAGTACCACTGCCAGTGCGGTAATCAGACCAAAGGCCACATAGCCAAACCAGTCGGTATCAAAGAAGAGCGTGCTGAAGAAGAGAATGCCGACCAGCTTAAACATCTCGCTCCATAGCAGGAGCACCAGCCAGAACAGACCGTTGGCGACAAAGACAATCAGCAACGTCAACGCATTAAGCCACAATTGCCGATAAAAATGCGGGTAACGCGCCTGCTCACGAGAGACATGAAGCGAGTACTGAATCCAGGGCAAGGCAAGCATCGCCATCAGCAGTAAGCGCCAACCGTAGAACATAAAAACTTCATGTTGCCGCCACTTATCACTGTCCTCGACTTGCCACTTTAGCCAGGCGCTCATCGCCAGCACCACAACAAAGATCAGCGCCATCCAGTACCACAGCGCGCGTTGTTTGAAAGAAACGACAGTAAGCAAAAGTGCCGAGGTGATCGCAATCGTCGCAGGCATGCCATAGAACAGCCAGCCGTCGTTATGGGGCACCAGATATGTCATCAGCAGGTAGCATAATGCCCCCTGCAGCAGGCCGATAAATATCATGCCCAAACGCGTCGTACGTGAAATTTCAGCACTATCCATGTCAGTTTCCAGAATGAAGGGAAAAGCTAATTATCGCATCAACTTCACAATTTTGAGCATTGGTAGGCTGATTTCAGACTAACGCGACGGGAAGTGAATCGATATTGTATATGTATGAGTTACGTTATTTTCTTACGTGAATGCGATTACACTCACAAGATTCCCGCCAAAAACACTCTTCATTAACGTTTTAAGAACATTTTCCACAACAAAAAAGGGTTTCCTGCCATAATATCCGCCTCTTTGTGACAGGAGTCGCAGCGTATTCGGTAACCCGTGATTTTCCCGGATGCGTAAATCTATGAGCCTTGTCGCGGTTAGCAATCCCTAAAAAACCTTACTATTCCAGGTAATACATATTGGCTAAGGAGCAGTGAAATGCGTGTGAACAACAGTTTAACCCCGCAAGATCTCAAGGCTTATGGTATCAATGACGTTCAGGATATCGTTTACAATCCAGACTACGACACGCTTTTCCAGGAAGAACTTGATCCAAACCTGGAAGGTTATGAACGTGGCGTGTTAACGAATCTGGGCGCCGTTGCCGTTGATACCGGTATCTTTACCGGACGTTCGCCAAAGGATAAGTACATTGTCCGTGACGACACCACGCGCGACACGTTCTGGTGGTCAGACAAAGGTAAAGGTAAGAACGACAACAAACCGCTCTCCCCGGAAACCTGGCAGCATCTGAAAGGATTAGTTACCCAGCAACTTTCCGGCAAGCGCCTGTTTATCATTGATGCATTCTGCGGCGCTAACGCCGATACCCGTCTTTCCGTGCGCTTCATTACCGAAGTTGCCTGGCAGGCGCATTTCGTCAAAAACATGTTCATCCGCCCAAGCGACGAAGAGCTGGTTGATTTTAAACCGGATTTCATCGTGATGAACGGCGCTAAGTGCACCAACCCACAATGGAAAGAGCAGGGTCTGAACTCTGAAAACTTCGTGGCTTTCAACCTGACTGAGCGTATCCAGCTGATTGGCGGCACCTGGTACGGCGGCGAAATGAAGAAAGGTATGTTCTCCGTGATGAACTACCTGCTGCCGCTGAAAGGCATTGCCTCCATGCACTGCTCGGCAAACGTCGGGGAAAAAGGTGATGTGGCAGTCTTCTTTGGCCTGTCCGGTACCGGTAAAACAACGCTGTCCACCGATCCGAAACGCCGCCTGATTGGCGATGACGAACACGGCTGGGATGACGACGGCGTATTTAACTTCGAAGGCGGTTGCTACGCGAAGACCATCAAACTGTCTAAAGATGCCGAGCCAGAAATCTACAACGCAATTCGTCGTGACGCGCTGCTGGAAAACGTCACCGTGCGCGAAGATGGTTCCATCGACTTCGACGACGGTTCCAAAACTGAAAACACCCGCGTTTCCTACCCGATTTATCACATCGATAATATCGTTAAGCCAGTGTCAAAAGCGGGTCATGCGACCAAAGTGATCTTCCTGACTGCCGACGCATTTGGCGTGCTGCCGCCGGTTTCTCGCCTGACCGCAGACCAAACTCAGTACCATTTCCTGTCTGGCTTCACCGCCAAACTGGCCGGTACCGAACGCGGCGTTACCGAACCGACCCCAACCTTCTCTGCCTGCTTCGGCGCAGCATTCCTGTCTCTGCACCCAACGCAGTATGCAGAAGTGCTGGTGAAACGTATGCAGGCGGCAGGTGCGCAGGCGTATCTGGTTAACACCGGCTGGAACGGTACTGGCAAACGTATCTCTATCAAAGATACCCGTGCGATTATTGACGCCATCCTGAACGGTTCGCTGGATGACGCAGAAACGTTCCGTCTGCCGATGTTTGACCTGGCTATCCCGACCGAGTTGCCGGGCGTGGATACGCGCATTCTCGATCCGCGTAATACCTACGCGTCTCCAGAGCAGTGGCAAGAAAAAGCCAATGCACTGGCGAAACTGTTTATCGAGAACTTCGAGAAATACACCGACACCCCTGCGGGTGAAGCGCTGGTTAGCGCCGGACCGAAGCTGTAACGAAAAATGCCGGATGGCGGTTGCCACATATCCGGCCTACAGCAACAAAAAGGGAGGCATTTCGCCTCCCTTTCTTATACGTCTTTCGTGATACCCTGCGCGCGAGTGAAAGGAACCGGAAGCCATGCACGAATCGACAACCCACCACGTTCACTGGTACCAATCTCCAGCATGCCGTTATGGTTATCGATAATACGTTGCACAATCGCCAGACCCAGCCCCGTGCCGCTGGTACTGCGCGCGCTGTCGCCGCGGACAAATGGCTGGAACAGGTGCTTACGCTGCTCCGGCTTGATGCCCGGACCATCATCTTCTACCTGGAACCAGGCGCGATGCGTCTCCGTACCGCTACTGACCTTAATCCAGCCGTTGCCGTAACGGGCGGCGTTAACCACCATATTGGCAACCGCACGCTTGATCGACAGCGGGTGCATTTTCACCTGAATGGCGCCAGGTTGCAGCGCAGTTTCGATTTCACGTTCGTAGCCACTTTCTGCCGCAACCACTTCACCCAGCACCGAGTTCAGATCCGCCATCTCCATCGGCATCTCCTGACCGGTACGCAGGTAATCGATGAACTGCTCGATGATGGCGTTACACTCTTCGATGTCCTTATTGATGGACTCCGCAAGATAACCGTCCTCTTCGCCCATCATTTCCGTTGCCAGACGAATACGCGTCAGCGGAGTACGTAAATCGTGGCTCACTCCCGCCATTAACAGCGTACGGTCATCGGCCAACTGCTTCACACCTGCGGCCATATGGTTAAAGGCTCGGGTTACGGAGCGCACCTCTGAAGCGCCATACTCACGCAACGGCGGTGGAATGATACCTTTCCCCACCTGCAGCGCCGCATGTTCAAGATCCACCAATGGTCGGTTCTGGATACGGATAAACAGCCACGCGCCACCGATAGCCAGCAGCATAATCGCCAGCGTATAGCGGAACAGCGGTGAGAAATCGCCTTGATGAATTTCCGTAAGCGGCACACGTACCCAGATGTTGGGCGACAGCCAGGTTTTCAGCCACACAACCGGCGAGCTTTTGTTTACCTCAACGCGGACTTCCGTTGGGCCACCCAACTGCTGCGCCATCTGATGGCTTAAGAATTCATAGTGTTGCGCCCAACGCAGTCCGGCTTCTTCAGCGGCCTCGTTGGAATAGAGGGAAATACCCAGCTCACGATAAATTTCCCGACGGAATGCGGGCGGCACCACCAGTTGCGTACCGTCCTCCAGCTGTAGTTTATCGGTCATCAGCATACGAACTTCGTAGGCCAGGACCTTATTAAACTGCTGGAGGCTCGGCAGAATCGCGAAGTTCAGCACTACCAGGTAAGTCGTCACCAGGCTGGCAAACAGCAAGGTGACGATGAGCAATAACGTGCGGGCAAACGAACTTCGTGGCGAGAAGCGCATTCGCCTCATGCTTTAGAACCGTCCGGAACAAAGACGTAGCCCAGACCCCATACGGTCTGAATGTAGCGTGGATGCGCCGGATCTTCTTCCACCATGCGACGCAGACGGGAAATCTGGACGTCGATAGAACGTTCCATCGCAGAATATTCACGACCACGGGCGAGGTTCATCAACTTGTCGCGGGACAGCGGCTCACGCGGATGGCTGACCAGTGCTTTCAGCACCGCAAACTCACCGCTGGTGAGCGGCATAGGCTCATCTTCACGGAACATTTCACGCGTACCGAGGTTCAGTTTGAACTTACCAAACGCAATAACTGCTTCTTCCTGAGAAGGCGCGCCCGGCAGTTCGTTCGCCTGACGACGCAGCACAGCGCGAATACGCGCCAGCAGTTCACGCGGGTTAAACGGTTTCGGAATGTAATCGTCAGCGCCGATTTCCAGTCCAACGATACGGTCCACTTCTTCGCCCTTCGCCGTAACCATAATGATCGGCATCGGGTTGCTCTGGCTGCGCAGGCGACGGCAAATAGACAGGCCATCTTCTCCCGGCAGCATTAAATCCAGCACCATCAGGTGGAAAGACTCACGGGTCAGCAGACGATCCATCTGCTCAGCGTTTGCGACGCTTCGAACCTGGAAGCCCTGCTCGGTCAGATAACGCTCCAGAAGCGCACGTAAGCGCATGTCGTCATCGACCACCAGAATCTTATAGTTCTCTTGCATTGTTATTACTCCCAAAGGTTCGCAACAATTAAGTGTATATTCTTAAGAAAGCTAACGTGAGTCACCAGCGAATTCTGGTATGAATTCCAGGCTAAATTGTTACAAAGCATATTAAACAGCAGCTTAAGTATACAATGTTTCTCGCAATACATTATTTATTCTGTTGATATGCTCACGTAATACTAATTGTGCGCATCATCACAGAGTCGAAGGTAAAACAATAAGATGAAAACGCCCCTGATAACCCGTGAAGGGTATGAAAAACTCAAACAAGAGCTTAATTATCTCTGGCGTGAAGAGCGCCCGGAAGTCACCAAAAAAGTTACCTGGGCCGCAAGTCTGGGTGACCGCAGCGAAAATGCCGACTACCAGTATAATAAAAAGCGCCTGCGTGAGATCGACCGCCGCGTCCGATATTTGACCAAGTGCATGGAGAATCTGAAAATCGTCGATTACTCCCCGCAGCAGGAGGGCAAAGTCTTCTTTGGCGCATGGGTTGAGATTGAAAATGACGATGGCGACATCCGCAAATTCCGTATTGTTGGCTACGATGAGATCTTCGGTCGTAAAGATTACATCTCTATCGACTCACCAATGGCGCGAGCGCTGCTGAAAAAAGAAGTCGGCGATCTCGCAGTAGTAAACACTCCTGGTGGCGAAGCCAGCTGGTACGTGAACGAGATTGAATACGTTAAGTGAGACCGGAACAATCCGAAGCCCCGGCAGATGGCTGGCATTTTTGTCAGTCAATCCGTATAACTATCCCCTGATTTTTTATCCTATAGACGAAGCTATCCATGATGAATGATTCTTTCTGCCGCATTATCGCAGGTGAAATTCAGGCTCGTGCTGAACAGGTAGAAGCTGCCGTTCGCCTGCTTGACGAAGGGAACACCGTGCCGTTTATCGCACGATATCGTAAGGAAATCACCGGCGGTCTGGACGATACGCAACTGCGTAATCTGGAAACCCGTCTGGGATATCTGCGTGAACTGGAAGACCGCCGTCAGGCAATCCTGAAATCTATCGGCGAGCAAGGCAAACTGACCGACGACCTGGCGAAAGCGATCAACGGCACGTTAAGTAAGACCGAACTCGAAGATCTCTATCTGCCGTACAAACCTAAGCGCCGTACCCGTGGACAGATCGCCATTGAAGCAGGCCTTGAGCCGCTGGCAGACCTGCTGTGGAACGAGCCGTCTCACGACCCGGAAACAGAAGCCGCTAAATATCTCAACGCCGACAACGGCGTGGCGGATATCAAAGCGGCCCTCGACGGCGCACGTTACATCCTGATGGAACGCTTCGCTGAAGATGCCGCGCTGCTGGCGAAAGTGCGTGACTATCTGTGGAAGAACGCGCATTTGGTTTCCACCGTGGTAAGCGGTAAAGAAGAGGAAGGCGCGAAATTCCGCGACTACTTCGATCACCACGAACCGATCTCTACCGTGCCATCCCACCGTGCGCTGGCCATGTTCCGTGGCCGTAACGAGGGCGTGCTTCAGCTTTCGCTGAATGCCGATCCGCAGTTCGATGAGCCACCGAAAGAGAGCCACGGCGAGCAAATCATTCAGGATCACCTTGGCCTGCGACTGAACAACGCACCGGCAGACAGCTGGCGTAAAGGCGTTGTGAGCTGGACCTGGCGCATCAAAGTGCTGATGCACCTCGAAACCGAACTGATGGGCACCGTGCGCGAACGCGCGGAAGATGAAGCAATCAACGTCTTTGCCCGTAACCTGCATGACCTGCTGATGGCGGCTCCGGCCGGCCTGCGCGCCACCATGGGCCTCGATCCCGGCCTGCGTACCGGCGTGAAGGTGGCGGTTGTTGACGGTACCGGTAAGCTGGTCGCGACCGACACCATTTATCCACACACCGGTCAGGCCGCCAAAGCCGCCGTTGCCGTTGCGGCGCTGTGTGAAAAATACAACGTTGAGCTGGTGGCGATTGGTAACGGTACAGCGTCGCGCGAAACCGAGCGCTTCTTCCTCGACGTGCAGAAACAGTTCCCGAAAGTCACCGCGCAGAAAGTGATCGTCAGCGAAGCCGGGGCATCGGTTTACTCGGCTTCCGAGCTGGCGGCGCAGGAGTTCCCGGATCTCGACGTTTCATTGCGTGGCGCAGTGTCTATCGCCCGTCGTCTGCAGGATCCGCTGGCTGAGCTGGTGAAAATCGATCCGAAATCCATCGGTGTGGGCCAGTATCAACACGACGTTAGCCAGACACAACTGGCGCGTAAGCTGGACGCGGTGGTGGAAGACTGTGTGAACGCCGTCGGCGTCGATCTAAATACCGCTTCCGTTCCGCTGTTGACCCGCGTGGCCGGCCTGACACGCATGATGGCGCAAAACATCGTCGCCTGGCGCGATGAGAACGGTCAGTTCCAGAACCGTCAGCAACTGCTGAAAGTCAGCCGTCTGGGGCCAAAAGCCTTTGAACAGTGCGCAGGCTTCCTGCGCATCAACCATGGCGATAACCCACTGGATGCCTCCACCGTTCACCCGGAAGCCTATCCGATTGTGGAACGCATTCTGGCCGCTACCGAGCAATCGCTGCGTGACCTGATGGGCAACAGCAACGAACTGCGCAATCTGAAAGCCGCCGATTTTACTGACGAACGCTTCGGGGTGCCGACCGTCACCGACATCATCAAAGAGCTGGAAAAGCCGGGTCGCGATCCGCGTCCTGAATTTAAAACCGCGCAGTTTGCCGATGGTGTCGAAACCATGAACGATCTGCTGCCGGGAATGATCCTGGAAGGGGCGGTCACCAACGTCACCAATTTCGGCGCGTTTGTTGATATCGGCGTTCATCAGGATGGCCTGGTGCATATCTCTTCGCTGTCGAATAAGTTCGTCGACGATCCACACACCGTGGTGAAAGCGGGCGACATTGTGAAGGTGAAAGTGCTGGAAGTGGACCTGCAACGTAAGCGTATCGCGCTGACCATGTGTCTGGACGAGCAGCCGGGTGAAACCAATGCGCGTCGCGGCGGCGGGAATAACGATCGCACTCAGGGCAATCGCCCAGCGCCAAAAGCGGCGAAACCGCGTGGCCGTGACGCCCAGCCTGCGGGCAACAGCGCTATGATGGATGCGCTGGCGGCGGCAATGGGTAAAAAGCGCTAAGTTTAAACCGTGTGCCGGATGACGGAATCAATATCTTATCCGGCATATTAATATATCCCCCGCTTTTCACCACAATATATTTATCACTTTATTAACAGATGAAACCTTAATTAAACATTAAGATTCTCAATAATTACCTCCGCGAACCATTCTTTCCCTACCAGAATAAATATTGAGGAATATCAAAATTGGCTCAAATTATTATCCAATTGTACATTCCGTCACATTTATTCTATTGATGATAGAAACCATTCTCATTATCATTGTTTTGTTGATTATTTACTCTTTCCTTACGTTGGCTAATCATCTGGTCTCATGCCGCCCTGTCGCCCCATGAGGTAATCATCCAGTTAGCGAGATATAAGTAGGTCCCTATGCAATTCACTCCTGACAGTGCGTGGAAAATTACCGGCTTTGCCCGTGAAATCAGCCCGGCTTATCGTCAGAAACTGTTGTCACTTGGCATGCTGCCCGGCTCCTCCTTCAACGTGGTACGCGTCGCCCCGCTCGGCGATCCTATCCATATCGAAACGCGTCGCGTAAGTCTGGTATTGCGTAAAAAGGATTTGGCGTTATTAGAAGTGGAAGCGGTTTCCTGTTAATACAGTGAGTCTATAAAAATGAAAAAACTAACCATTGGTTTAATTGGTAATCCTAATTCCGGCAAGACAACCTTATTCAACCAACTCACCGGCGCGCGCCAGCGTGTAGGCAACTGGGCTGGCGTTACCGTGGAGCGTAAAGAAGGTCATTTCGCCACAACGGACCATCAGGTCACGCTGGTGGATTTACCCGGCACCTATTCTCTGACGACAATCTCATCCCAGACCTCTCTCGATGAGCAGATTGCCTGCCACTATATTTTAAGCGGCGACGCGGATCTGTTGATCAACGTAGTCGATGCTTCAAACCTTGAACGTAACCTCTACCTGACGTTGCAACTGCTTGAGTTGGGCATCCCCTGCATCGTCGCGTTGAATATGCTGGATATCGCTGAAAAGCAGCAAATCCGTATTGATATCGACGCCCTCTCAGCACGTCTTGGCTGCCCGGTGGTTCCGCTGGTTTCCACCCGCGCCCGCGGCATTGAAGCGCTGAAGCTGGCGATCGATCGCTACAAAGAAAACGACACCGTCGAGCTGGTCCATTATGCCCAGCCGTTGCTGCAGGAAGCGGACTCCCTCGCCGACGCGATGGCCAAAGATATGCCGCTCAAACAGCGCCGCTGGCTGGGCCTGCAGATGCTGGAAGGCGATATCTACAGCCGCGCCTATGCGGGTGATGCAGCGCAAAATCTCGATGCCTCTATCGCACGCCTGAGCGAGACAATGGACGATCCGGCGCTGCATATCGCCGATGCGCGCTATCAGTGCATTGCCGCTATCTGCGATACCGTCAGCAATACTCTGACGGCAGAACCGAGCCGTTTCACCACCGCGGTAGATAAAATCGTTCTCAACCGCTTCCTCGGGCTGCCGATTTTCCTGTTCGTGATGTACCTGATGTTCCTGCTCGCCATTAACATCGGCGGCGCGCTGCAACCATTGTTTGACGTTGGCTCCGTAGCACTCTTTATCCATGGTATTCAGTGGATTGGCTACACGCTGCACTTCCCGGACTGGCTCACTATCTTCCTGGCCCAGGGCCTTGGCGGCGGGATTAACACCGTGCTGCCGCTGGTACCGCAAATCGGCATGATGTATCTATTCCTCTCCTTCCTTGAAGACTCCGGCTACATGGCGCGCGCCGCGTTTGTGATGGACCGTCTGATGCAGGCGCTGGGACTGCCGGGCAAATCGTTCGTCCCACTGATCGTCGGCTTTGGCTGTAACGTACCGTCCGTGATGGGCGCACGTACGCTGGACGCCCCGCGTGAGCGTCTGATGACCATCATGATGGCGCCGTTTATGTCCTGCGGCGCACGTCTGGCGATTTTCGCCGTCTTTGCCGCGGCGTTCTTTGGTCAGAACGGCGCACTGGCGGTCTTCTCGCTGTACGTACTGGGTATCGTGATGGCTGTGTTGACGGGCCTGATGCTCAAACACACCATCATGCGTGGTGAAGCAACGCCGTTCGTGATGGAGCTGCCGGTATACCACGTGCCGCACATCAAGAGTCTGATCATTCAGACCTGGCAGCGCCTGAAAGGCTTCGTTCTACGTGCAGGTAAAGTCATCATCATCGTCAGCATTTTCCTCAGCGCGTTTAACAGTTTCTCGCTGAGCGGGAAAATCGTCGATAACATCAACGACTCTGCTCTGGCCTCCGTTAGCCGTGTTATTACTCCCGTGTTTAAACCGATTGGCGTTCACGAAGATAACTGGCAGGCAACCGTAGGTTTGTTCACCGGCGCGATGGCGAAAGAAGTGGTGGTGGGTACGCTGAACACGCTCTATACCGCGGAAAACATTCAGGAAGAAGAGTTCAACCCGGCAGATTTCCACCTTGGTGACGAGCTGCTCGGCGCAGTGGATGAAACCTGGCAAAGCCTGAAAGACACCTTCAGCCTGAGCGTACTGGCTAACCCTATCGAAGCCAGCAAGGGCGACGGCGAAATGGCGACGGGCGCAATGGGCGTGATGGGCGAGAAATTTGGCAGCGCCGCCGCCGCGTACAGCTACCTGATCTTTGTTCTGCTGTATGTGCCGTGCATTTCAGTGATGGGCGCTATCGCACGTGAATCCAGCCGTGGCTGGATGAGTTTCTCGATTCTGTGGGGCCTGAATATCGCCTACTCTCTGTCGACGCTGTTTTATCAGACGGTCAGCTACAAAGAGCACCCGACCTACAGCCTGGTGTGCATTTTAGCGGTCATCCTGTTTAACATCGTGTTACTGGGCCTGCTGCGTCGAGCTCGCAGCCGCGTGGACCTCGCACTGCTGGCAACCAACAGAACGGCGAGTTCCTGCTGTTCCAGCACGACTGGCGATTGCCACTAAGGTTATCGACAATGGCATCACTTATTCAGGTTCGTGATTTATTGGCTTTGCGGGGGCGCATGGAGGCGACACAAATAAGCCACACGCTGCATACCCCGCAGCCCATGATTGACGCCATGCTGAATCAGTTAGAAAAGATGGGCAAAGCGGTGCGGATTCAGGAAGATGCCGACGGGTGTCTTTCCGGAAGCTGCAAAAGTTGCCCGGAAGGTAAAGCCTGCCTGCGCGAGTGGTGGGCTTTACGCTAATCAGATGCTCTTTGCCGGATGGCGCTACGCTTATCCGGCCTACAAATGATGCAAACGTCCAGGCCGGATAATTCGTTTATGCAGATATCCGGCTTTTTTGCGTAATGGATTCCACATAGATTTCATTATTTCAGCAAAAAAGATCTATCCTCCAGCCAACTACCCGCGAAGGTGATGGTTACATTTACACCATTATTGAACATCAAAGCAGCGCCGATGCTCACATGGCATTTCGGCTAATACGCTATGCCATTGCGGTAATGCAGCGTCATCTGGATGCGGGACATAAGAAGCTGCCTCTGGTAATCCCCCTACTTTTTTATCATGGTGCAGCAAGCCCATACCCCTATTCACTTTGTTGGCTGGACGAGTTTGATGACCCGGAGTCCGCCAGACAGCTTTATAGCACCGCATTTCCACTGATCGATATCACCGTTGTGCCCGATGACGAGATTATGCAGCATCGCCGGATGGCGCTGTTGGAACTCATCCAAAAACATATCCGTAAACGCGATTTGATGGGGCTGGTAGAAAAACTGGCCATCCTGCTTGTTAAAGGACACGCTAATGACAGCCAGTTGAAAGCCTTGTTTAATTACCTGATGCAAGCCGGAGACACCGTGCATTTTGGCGAGTTTATTCATGAAATCGCCGAACGTTTACCCCAACATAAGGACAAGTTGATGACTATCGCCGAAAGATTACGACAGGAAGGACATTTTAATGGTCTTCAGGAAGGCCATCGGAAAGGATTACAAGAGGGGTTACAAACAGGTCTACAACAAGGCAAACGAGAGGAAGCTTTGCGCATCGCGACGACCATGCTAGCGGATGGTATCGACAGATTAACAATACTCAGAATTACCGGGCTTAGCGCTAAAGACCTGCCTGCGCAACCGCATTAATTTCAGGCCCGGCAAGCGCGACGCTACCGGGCAAGTCAACATTGGCTATAGCTGTTGTTTTAACGCCACCAGCGCTGAGCAGAACTCCGCCGGATGCGAGATAAACGGCGCATGCGCCGCCTTAGCAAACACCAACGACTCGCTCTGCGGCCACAGGGCATCCAGCATCGGGACGACTTTGCGCGGCACCAGGCCATCAAGATGGCCGTATAGCCGCAGGAAAGGCATTTCCACCGTGCACAGCGGTTCTCGCAGATCGACCGTTTTCAGGATCTCCAGCCCGCCATTAAGCACCTCGACGTCCGGCATGGGTAAAGCCAGCACCGTTTTCTTCAACGCTCGCGCATCCTGACGCGCGGTTTCCGTACCCATCGTTTGCAATGCCAGAAAACGCTCCACTGTACGCTGGAAATCTTCGCTCAGCTGCTGCTGGAAGCCTGCCAGCACCTCTGGCTTGATACCCGGCCACTCATCCCGCGCGCTAAAGCAAGGGGAAGACGCGACGGTCACCAGCGCCTGAACACGCTCAGGATGCGTTAGGGCTACCTGACTCGCGACCAGCCCGCCCAAACTCCAGCCGAGCCAGATAGCTTTCTCCGGTGCCTGTTTCAATACCCGCTCAGCCATCTCTTCCAGCGACATTGCACCGAAACCCTGGCTACGACCAAATCCCGGTAAGTCGACAAGATGCAGCTTAAAATGCGAACTCAGTTCCTCGCTTATGCAATGCCACACTTGCGCATTCAGTCCCCATCCGTGCAGCAGCACAAGATGGCAATTTCCCGAACCCTGGGTCTGCCACCAGATGTCATTCATCAGTTATTGTTCTCTTTTAGCCTGAAAGGATGCATCTATGCTAACAGTACCGGGATTGTGCTGGCTATGCCGAATGCCCCTGACGTTAGGGCATTGGGGGATCTGCTCAGTCTGTACGCGGGCAACGCGCCAACACGCCAGCCTATGCCCCCAATGTGGACTCCCTGCCGCTCATACCGTCATTCCCTGTGGGCGCTGCCTGCAAAAACCGCCGCCGTGGCAGCGGCTGGTCACCGTCAGCGACTATGTTCCGCCGTTGAGCGGGCTTATCCACCAGCTCAAGTTTTCGCGACGCAGCGAAACAGCCTCCGCTCTTTCGCGTTTGCTGTTGCTGGAGGTACTACAGGCCCGGCGCGTCAGCGCCCTTCCTCTGCCGGACAGGCTGGTCAGCGTCCCGCTCTGGCAACGTCGACACTGGCGCAGAGGGTTTAATCAGAGCGATTTACTGTGCCGTCCGCTTGCACGCTGGCTGGGTTGCGACTGGGACAGCCAGACCGTCTCGCGGGTTCGGGCAACCGCCACGCAGCACCATCTCAGCGCCCGATTACGTAAACGTAACCTGAAAAATGCCTTTCGCCTTGAATTGCCGGTGCAGGGACTCCATATGGTTATTGTGGATGATGTCGTCACTACCGGAAGTACCGTCGCGGAAATCGCGCAGCTGCTTTTACGCAACGGCGCGGCGACTGTCCAGGTATGGTGCCTGTGTCGAACCTTGTAGAGCCTCGATGATGGGCGTATTATAACCAAGTAAAATAGTCAACTATTAGGCCATTACTATGATCCATATTTCCGATGCTGCACAAGCGCACTTTGCCAAACTGCTGGCAAATCAGGAAGAAGGGACACAAATCCGCGTATTTGTGATTAATCCCGGCACGCCTAACGCTGAATGCGGCGTTTCTTATTGTCCGCCGGACGCCGTGGAAGCAACCGACACCGCCATTAAATTTGACCTGCTGACCGCATATGTTGATGAACTGAGCGCACCGTATCTGGAAGATGCAGAAATCGATTTCGTTACCGACCAGTTAGGCTCCCAGCTGACCCTGAAAGCACCAAACGCCAAAATGCGTAAAGTTGCCGATGATGCGCCGCTGATGGAACGCGTGGAGTACATGCTGCAATCGCAGATCAACCCACAGTTGGCTGGTCACGGTGGTCGCGTATCTCTGATGGAAATCACCGATGAAGGCTACGCCATTCTGCAGTTTGGCGGCGGCTGTAACGGCTGTTCAATGGTCGATGTGACGCTGAAAGAAGGTATCGAGAAGCAGCTGCTGGCTGAATTCCCTGAACTGAAAGGCGTTCGCGATTTAACCGAACACCAGCGCGGCGAGCACTCTTACTACTAACGACCAGACTTGTAAGCCCGGTAAGACGCATCCGCGTCGCCACCGGGCATCGATGCCGGATGGCAGCGTAAACGCTTTATCCGGCCTACGCCCTTACATTTCTCTGCACGTATCCTGTAATAATCCCCCGCATAATTTGACCAGCCTCTCATAATTTAAATTTTGCCTGCCCAGGTGATTTTCAAGCGCCACATGTTACCCGTATCATTCGTATCAGCACCTAACACACACATAATAGTCCGCTAAACTGATTAGTTTTGCAGGCAACCAGCATTGGTGCTGAGAATACTCTGTTCCCGGTCGGGACAATCGGAATTTGTCATCTAAACACTGACGTTACCCATAACAAAGTTAAGGCCAGGTAAATCATGCCATTAGTCATCGTTGCTATCGGTGTAATCTTGTTACTCCTCCTGATGATCCGTTTCAAAATGAACGGCTTCATCGCTCTCGTCCTGGTGGCGCTTGCTGTCGGATTGATGCAAGGGATGCCACTGGATAAAGTCATCGGTTCAATTAAAGCCGGCGTCGGCGGAACCCTTGGCAGCCTCGCCCTGATTATGGGTTTTGGCGCCATGCTGGGCAAAATGCTGGCGGACTGCGGCGGCGCACAGCGCATCGCAACCACCCTGATTGCTAAATTCGGCAAAAAACATATTCAGTGGGCGGTGGTATTAACCGGCTTCACCGTTGGTTTTGCCCTGTTCTACGAAGTTGGTTTCGTACTGATGCTGCCGCTGGTGTTCACCATTGCCGCTGCTGCCAATATCCCGCTGCTGTACGTTGGCGTGCCAATGGCTGCGGCACTGTCCGTAACGCACGGCTTCCTGCCACCGCACCCGGGTCCAACCGCTATTGCCACCATTTTCCACGCAGATATGGGTAAAACCCTGCTGTTTGGTACGATTCTGGCAATCCCGACCGTTATTTTCGCCGGTCCGGTATACGCACGTTTCCTGAAAGGCATTGATAAGCCAATCCCGGAAGGTCTGTACAGCGCAAAAACCTTCACTGAAGAAGAGATGCCAGGCTTTGGCGTCAGCGTCTGGACCTCTCTGGTCCCGGTTATTCTGATGGCAATGCGCGCCGTGGCGGAGATGATTCTGCCGAAAGGTCATGCTTTCCTGACGGTTGCAGAATTCCTCGGTGACCCGGTCATGGCAACGCTGATTGCAGTGCTGATTGCGATGTTCACGTTTGGTCTGAACCGCGGACGTTCGATGGATCAGATTAACGACACGCTGGTGTCTTCAATCAAAATCATTGCGATGATGCTGTTGATCATCGGCGGCGGCGGTGCCTTCAAACAGGTTCTGGTTGATAGCGGCGTGGACAAATACATCGCCTCAATGATGCACGGCTCTAACGTGTCTCCGCTGCTGATGGCATGGTCTATCGCTGCAGTACTGCGTATCGCATTGGGTTCCGCAACCGTTGCAGCGATCACCGCTGGTGGGATAGTGGCGCCGCTGATTGCAACAACCGGCGTAAGCCCTGAGCTGATGGTTATTGCGGTTGGTTCCGGTTCTGTCATCTTCTCCCACGTGAACGATCCAGGTTTCTGGCTGTTCAAGGAGTACTTCAACCTGACCATCGGTGAAACCATCAAGTCATGGTCAATGCTGGAAACCATTATCTCTGTCTGCGGTCTGGTAGGGTGTCTGCTGCTGGGTATGGTGGTTTAATCGAGACAGTTTGTAGGCCGGATAAGGTAAAGCCGCCATCCGGCAATGTGCGTCAGAATTACCTGATGGCGCTGCGCTTATCAGGCCTACGTGCTACGAACTATCACCATAAAAAAGCCGGGGAAATCCCCGGCTTTTTACTTCTTCTTCGCCGCCGCTTTTCGCCGCTTATCCAAATCCTTAATCAGCTTATTCACTCTCTCATCGGCAAACATCTGCTCCAGCGTGGCGGTGAGCTTACGCCGCCAGTTTTTGTACTGGTCGCTGGTCCCCGGAATGTTGACCGGTTCAGCCATATCCAGCCAGTCTTCCGGTTGTAGGCCCAGCAGCGCACTGTTGCTGTCAGCGATGTAGCGTTGCATGCCGCGATTAAGAATCGGCGTCATCGACATCAGGGATGCCTTGTGACCGGCACGTTTTGGCAGGCAGCCGTATTTGTGCAGCGCGTCCAGCAGCCCCTGTTTCGCCAGTTCTCGGTCCTGATACAACCCGCGCAGCACGACTTCATCCGGATACAGGCCCAGTGCTTTACCCAGCGTCAAATCGCCGCTATCCCAATAACCTTTAAGCGTAGGAAGGTCATGCGTCGCCGCGACTGCCATTGATTGTTCCGGGTACGCTTTCGGCGTACGGAAGTTTTTCTCATGGTCATTCTCGAAATAAAGCACTTTGTAGGAGTACACGCCGCTGTCACGCAGCTTGCTGACGATCTCCACTGGCACAGTACCCAGATCCTCACCAATTACCATGCAGTGATGACGTTTACTCTCCAGCGCCAGAATTGAAAGCAGGTCATCGACCGGATAGTGCACGTAAGCGCCGTGATCGGCAGTTTCACCGTAGGGGATCCACCACAGACGCAGCATCGACATAACATGGTCGATACGCAGCGCACCGCAGTTCTGCATATTGGCGCGCAGCAGTTCGATAAACGGTTCGTAGGCGCGTGCCGTAATGATGTGCGGATCCATCGGCGGCAGCCCCCAGTTTTGTCCGAGTGGACCGAGAATATCCGGCGGCGCACCAACCGAGGCTTTCAGGCAATACAGCTCGCGGTCACACCAGGTTTCCGCCCCACCTTCGGCCACGCCAACCGCCAGATCGCGATACAGTCCAATCGGCATCGCAAAACTCTGGCTGGTATTCCAGCAGTCAGCAAACTGGGTATACGCCAGCCACTGTAACCACAGGTAGAAATCCACATCGTCACGATGTTCTTCGCAGAATCGTTTTACCTCTGGCGAGTCCACTGACTGGAAAGCTTCCGGCCACACCGGCCATCCCCAGCGCAATGCGTCCTCTTTCACCTGATGCGCATGCAGCGCATCAAAGGCTGCCTGCCAGTAGAGGCTGTCCCCTTCCTGAGACACAAACTGGCGAAATGCCGCCATCTGCTCATCATCACGTGCGGAGAAGCTTTTCCACGCCATACGTAGCGCCGTCATCTTCAGTGCAGTAACGGCAGAATAATCAACCCACTCGGCATCGCGCGCACGTTGCAGAGCTTGCTGAGTCGCGGGTTTCTGCCACCACGCCTGCGCCTCTTTACTCAGGCGGAAATCGTCTACGGCGTTCACATCAATATAAATCACGTTCAACCAGCGGCGTGAAGACGGGCTGTACGGGCTGGCGCTCTCCGGGTTAGCCGGATACAGCGCGTGAATAGGATTTAGCCCGATAAACGCGCCGCCGCGTTGCGCCACATCTACCAGCATGGCGCGGAGATCGCCAAAGTCGCCAATCCCCCAATTCTTTTCTGATCGCAGGGTGTAGAGCTGAACGCATGCGCCCCACAGCTTCTGCCCGGCTAACAGCGCCTGCGGTTCATAGCAGCGCTTTGGCGCCACGATGATACGACAATGGGTACGCAGCTCGCCCTGGGTCAGGGTCAACGTGTGATACCCCTCCGGCAGCTTCGCCGGAAGAGTGAAAGATTTACCGCCGACGGCATGCCCTTTGTGCTGCACGCCCTCTTCGGTGGTCAGCAGCCAGTTAAACTCTCCGCTTCCCTCAACCGCCAGCGGCATTTTCTTGCCAGCGGTGTAGACCATGACATTCGGCACCGGAGTTACCGCCACCTGAGTGGCAGCGGTGGTGCGATGCATGGCGTCAAGCAAACGCCGTTTGGTTTCGGCACCAATAGACTGCGGTTTACCGTGGGCATTAATGTAATTGGGGCTGATCCCCGCCGCCAGCGCGGCATTATCCAGACGTTTGCTTTCCATCGCGATTCCTTAACGTTTCGCCTGCCAGATACGAGCCTGATAATCGCGGATGGAGCGATCCGAGCTGAACATGCCGCAACGTGCGGTATTCAGAATCGCCGCCCGGGTCCAGGCTTCCTGGTCACGATACAACACGTCAACCTGCTTCTGAGCTTCAACGTAGGCCGCGAAGTCCGCCATCACCAGATACGGGTCGCCGCCCTGCTTGCCGATACTGTGCAGCATCTGGTCAAAGGCATGCTTGTCGCCGTCGCTGTATTTCCCGCTTTCCAGCTCTTTCAGGACAGCATCCAGCACTTTGTCTTTTTTACGCCATTTCACCGGGTCGTAGCCTTTGGCTTTGAGCACCTTCACCTCTTCCACGGTATGACCAAAGATAAAGATATTCTCGTCACCCACCTTCTCGGCGATTTCGACGTTTGCGCCATCCAGCGTACCAACGGTTAACGCACCGTTCAGCGCCAGCTTCATGTTACCGGTGCCGGAAGCCTCTTTCCCTGCGGTTGAAATCTGCTCAGAGATATCCGCCGCCGGGATCAGCATTTCCGCCGCCGAGACACAATAATCCGGCAGGAAGACGACCTTCAGCTTGTCGCCCACTTGCGGGTCGTTATTGATAGTTTGTGCAACCTGGTTAATGGCGAAGATGATATTTTTCGCCAGGTAGTAACCTGGAGCAGCTTTTGCGCCAAACAGGAATACGCGCGGCACGCGATCTGCCTGCGGGTTCTCACGGATTTCTTTGTACAACGCCAGAATATGCAGCAGGTTGAGGTGCTGACGCTTGTACTCATGCAGACGTTTAATCTGAATATCAAAGATAGCGTTAGTCGTTATTTCAATACCGGTACGCGCTTTAATAAACTTCACCAGGCGCTCTTTGTTCGCCAGCTTGATGTCGCGATACTGCTGACGGAACTTCGCGTCGTCGGCGTATTTTTCCAGGTTAATCAACTGGTCGAGATCGTTGGCCCACTCTTTTTTCAGCGTTTTATCCAGCAGTGCGGCAAGCGCCGGGTTGCACTGCTTAATCCAGCGACGTGGGGTAATCCCATTGGTGACGTTATGGAATTTGTTCGGCCAGAGCTGGTGATATTCAGGGAACAGATCTTTCACCACCAGATCGGAGTGCAGCGCCGCCACACCGTTAACCGCAAAGCCGCTGACCACGCACATGTTAGCCATGCGCACCTGTTTGTTGTGCACCACCGCCAGCTTCGCCCAGACTTCAGCATCACCCGGCCAGGTTTTATCGACCAACGCCTTAAAGCGCTCGTTAATCTCTTTGATGATTTGCATATGGCGCGGCAGTAGCGCTTTCACCAGCTTCTCGTCCCAGCACTCCAACGCCTCTGGCATAAGGGTGTGGTTGGTGTAAGCAAAGGTTTTGCTGGTAATGGCCCACGCATCGTCCCAGCTCATCTGGTGCTCATCAATCAGCACGCGCAGCAGCTCAGGAATGGCAATGGTCGGGTGAGTATCGTTGAGCTGAATAACTTCAAAATCCGCCAGCTCATGAAGTTTACGCCCTGCCAGATGATGGCGGCGCAGAATGTCAGCTACAGAACAGGCACACTGGAAGTACTGCTGCATCAGGCGCAGCTTTTTACCCGCGGTGTGGTTATCGTTCGGGTACAGCACTTTCGTCAGTTTTTCGGCGTCGATGCCCTGCTGCTCTGCGCGCAGGAAATCACCGTCGTTAAATTTGGTCAGGTTAAACGGATGCGCGTGGCTGGCCTGCCACAGACGCAGCGGTTGCGCTACGCCGTTACGGTAGCCGAGAACTGGCAGATCCCAGGCCTGACCGGTGATGGTAAAACCTGGCTCCCAGTGGCCTTCTTTGCTGACCTTACCGCCAATCCCAACCTGCACATCCAGCGCCTCGTTGTGACGGAACCACGGGTAGCTGCCACGATGCCAGTCATCCGGGGCTTCCATCTGTTGCCCATCGGCAAACGACTGACGGAACAGGCCGTACTGGTAGTTGAGGCCATAGCCCGTCGCCGACTGGCCGACAGTCGCCATCGAATCGAGGAAGCAGGCTGCCAGGCGTCCCAATCCACCGTTACCCAACGCCGGATCGGTCTCTTCTTCCAGCAGGTCGGTCAGGTTGACATCATGTGCTTTCAGCTCATCGCTCACCTCCTGATACCAGCCGAGGTTGAGTAAGTTATTGCCGGTCAGACGGCCAATCAAAAACTCCATCGAGATGTAGTTAACGTGACGCTGATTTTTTGCCGGTTTCGCCGCAGGCTGGGCGCTGAGTAACTCAGCCAACGCCCCACTCACTGCCTGCCACCACTGGCGCGACGTCATTTCTTGAGCCGACAGTAAACCGAAGCGCTGCCACTGACGCGTCAGGGCAGCCTGAAATTGATCTTTGTTGAAAGTAGGCTGTGACATAGGGGTTCCAGATCCTTAGGTAATAAAACAACGTTATCGCTAGTTTGCCTGGCTCGTTGTTGACATTCCTCATCCTGGCACGGATTAGGGAGGGAGGAGGAGCGGGGATGAGCATAAAAGTGTGATCGCCGCCACTTTATTATTACCAACTACGCTAATAAATCGACTGACTTCGCGGTGCACTGTACCTGAGACACCTCACCTGGTTTGACAAGAATCAGCATAATGCATTGCAAGAAGAGAAGACTAAGTATTAGTTATTATTTTTACAACAAGAACTACAGCCGTTTTTTAAAATAACAAGTCGGTTGAAATTAAAATAACTCGAGAGCACACTGAGATAAACATTCGACAAAAAATAAATCAAACAAATATTATCCGGGGAACTATATGGCAAATTTATCTTGGATTACTCGTAAAGGCGAATTACAGGGTGATATTTCTGAAAGCTGCGGCACCAGGAATTCTATAGGAAATAAATCTCAGACAAATCATCTCAACCAAATTATGATTTATGGGCTTGAGCATGAAACAACGCGTCAGCAGAACGTTAATCAACATGAACTCCAGATTATCAAACCTGTTGATCGTTCGTCCCCTTTGTTAAACAAAGCGATCAACGATAACGAAACGCTGGAGTGCGAAATATCCCTCTATCGAACCACACCTACAGGAATGCAAGAAATCTATTATAAAATTAAATTATTCAAAGCACATATATCAAACATTAAATTAATAGTCCCTCATAATATAATTGAAAACGGTAACGAAGCACAAGAACGCGTTTCTTTTATTTATGAATCGATTAGTTGGGAACACTGCATGGCAAGTACCAGCGCTTATAGCTTATGGAGTGAACGTACTTTCTGACGCCAGACATCCCTTAATAAGGAAAAATCATGCGCAAACGCAACAACGCATTAAATGGCAGCTCACTCGGCTTACGGAACGAATGGCCACAGGCAAGTGATTTTAATAGCTGGCATACCATGAACCCTGTGCAGCGCGATATGGCCTTTATGGATGGCTCATTTATCACGCAAAGTCATCACATCCTTCTGCTCACTCTCGAAGAAGCACAGCAGGTGGCGGACGATTTAATTGGCGGAGTGGATAAATTTTTTTCTTACCGCGCAGCACCCGGTAATATCAAAGATGGCCTGGATGGCTTCCGCAGTCTCTCTAAGCTCACCACCTATTACAATTCCGCACAGGAGCTGGTCTTTAATTTTACGGCAATCCGCATTAAAGCCATTGAATACAAAGTCGGCGGGAAAACCTATATCAAAATTACCGGGTATCCCGCCCTGCGCCGGATCCTTAACGGAACCCGCTATGGCGCCAGTCATCCACAGATGCTGGAAATGGCGATTGGTAGGCGTGGGCTTTATAACAGCCTTAGAAATGGCGTCAAATATTGCATTTACTTCTCACTTGCCTGGCGAGCAATCGAACTGATCTTTAAGTGTGATTATGATCTGGTGGATTTTTTGGTAGATATCTCAATGGATGCTGCAAAGGCGGTAGTGTCGGGGGTAGTGATTGGGATCATTGGAGGGATAGCGATATTATTTAGTGCACCAATATTCCTTACTACCGTCTGCATCATCATATCAGGATTCGCGCTTAATGCGAAATTAAACTCTCTTGATGAAAATACAGGATTGTCAAATTCATTAAAAGAAAAACTACGAACTTATATACTCCATAATAAAAATAGAATTGATAACTATGGTTTCGACTCACCATATTTTTACTCATTTTAAGATAATTATATGAAAAAAATATATATGCGCCTGATGGCTATTCTTGTCATTGTTTTCCTCCTTTGGATTCTTGACACACAACTCTTTGGGTACGTAATGACTGATTTTTTATCCATCATAAAAATGGGTGATATTGTTTCCTATAATCATACACTTGTGCTAATAGGCGGAATACCTACTATTATTGTGATGACTATCAGTTTCGTCAGAATACTGTTCAGCAAAAGCTTTAAATATCAAAATTTCCCCAAATCGATTGAGGCGTGGGTTACGTGTGCCGTCGTAATCCCCTTTGCAGTAGGTTTGATTGCAGACTGTATTGCGCCCTTTTTCTTTCTGGCATCGTCATACACCCGTTGCCCTCAGGAAAAATTTGATGATTATCATGTCATTGATATCTCACTCTGCGAAACCATCATTGATAACCGTAGATTTTGGTAATAGGCTCATTCAGAGACTTCTTTTGTGGGCAACAATACCGATCTTTAAGTCTGATTATGATCTGGTGGATTTTTTGGTAGATATCTCAATGGATGCCGCAAAGGCAATGATATCGAGGGGGATTGGGATGCTGGTTACTGGAGCATTGGCAATATTTAGTGTTCTGGTAGTATTCACGACTCTTGGCATTATTATCGTAGGATTATTTTTCAAATATTAATTAAATTACCTTATTCGGTAATGAACGACCGTTATCTCCACTAAAAATGAGGATTAAAACATTGCATCCCCATCGTCAATAATCGTTTCCGATAAAAATTATCACCAAAAGTAACAATTCAGACAATGCTATAAAAGCAAATGCTGATCCTTCAGAAGGTGTACAATCGCAAGCCTTGACCTTACGCCTCAGCAACTACACATCCTGACACCGGTTTCAGTACGTGTCTATCATCTTAAGAATTTGTGACCAAGTGCAAATTAAGACAGTCCAATCCCGGACATAACTTGCAATAAATCTTAATCTGGCCGACCTTATATCTATTAATTACGAAGCGCAAAAAAAATCATTCTTCCCTATTTTCACACAGTGAAGTGACTAACTTATGTTGATTCCGTCTAAATTAAGTCGTCCGGTTCGACTCGACCATACGGTGGTTCGTGAGCGCCTGTTGGCTAAACTTTCCGGCGTGAACAATTTCAGGCTTGCCCTGATAACAAGTCCTGCTGGTTATGGAAAAACAACGCTGGTTTCACAATGGGCGGCGGGGAAGAACGACTTAGGCTGGTACTCTCTGGATGAAGGCGATAATCAACAAGAGCGCTTTGCCAGCTATCTGATCGCCGCCATCCAACAGGCAACGGGTGGACATTGCACCACCAGCGAAGCGATGGTGCAAAAGCGCCAGTACGCCAGTCTGACGTCACTGTTTGCCCAGCTATTTATCGAACTGGCCGAGTGGCACCGTCCGCTCTACCTGGTGGTGGATGATTATCATCTGATCTCCAATCCGGCTATTCACGAAGCGATGCGTTTCTTCCTGCGCCACCAACCTGAAAACCTCACGCTGGTCGTACTGTCGCGCAACCTGCCGCAGTTGGGTATTGCCAACCTGCGGGTACGCGATCAACTGCTGGAAATAGGCAGCCAACAGCTGGCCTTTAACCATCAGGAAGCCAAACAATTTTTCGACCGACGCTTGTCCTCTCCCATTGAAGCGGCAGAAAGCAGCCGGATGTGCGATGACGTTGCTGGCTGGGCCACAGCGTTACAGCTGATCGCCCTTTCCGCCCGCCAGAACAATAACTCTGCTCACCAGTCGGCACGACGCCTCGCCGGGATCAACGCCAGCCATTTGTCCGATTATCTGGTTGATGAAGTGCTGGACAGCGTCGACCTCGGCACCCGTCACTTCCTGCTGAAAAGCGCCATTCTGCGTTCCATGAACGATGCGCTGATCGTCCGCGTTACCGGGGAAGAAAATGGCCAGATGCGACTGGAAGAAATTGAGCGCCAGGGGTTATTCCTGCAGCGGATGGATGACGTTGGCGAGTGGTTCAGCTATCACCCGCTGTTTGGCAGCTTTTTACGCCAGCGCTGCCAATGGGAGTTGGCGAACGAACTGCCCGAAATACACCGCGCCGCCGCCGAAAGCTGGATGGCGCAAGGCTTCCCCAGCGAAGCTATCCACCACGCGCTGGCGGCCGGTGACGCCCATATGCTGCGCGATATCCTGCTTAATCATGCGTGGGGACTGTTTAACCACAGCGAGCTGACGTTACTGGAAGAGTCGCTGAAAGCCCTGCCGTGGGAAAGCCTGCTGGAAAATCCGCGTCTGGTTCTGCTACAGGCCTGGCTGATGCAGAGCCAGCACCGCTACGGAGAGGTTAACACCCTGCTGGCGCGCGCAGAGCAGGAAATAAAAGGCGACATGGAGCCAACGCTGCACGCCGAATTCAACGCTTTACGGGCGCAGGTAGCGATTAACGATGGCAACCCTGACGAAGCCGAACGCCTGGCAAAACTGGCGCTGGATGAATTACCCATCGCCTGGTTCTATAGTCGTATCGTCGCCACCTCGGTGCACGGCGAAGTCCTGCATTGTAAGGGCGATCTCACGCGCTCTCTGGCGTTAATGCAGCAAACCGAGCAAATGGCACGTCATCATGACGTCTGGCATTACGCACTGTGGAGCCTTATCCAGCAAAGCGAAATTTTGTTTGCCCAAGGCTTTTTACAGGCCGCCTGGGAGACTCAGGAAAAAGCGTTCCAACTGATCAAAGAGCAGCACCTGGAACAGCTGCCGATGCACGAGTTCCTGGTGCGCATTCGTGCGCAGCTACTGTGGGCATGGGCGCGTCTGGATGAATCAGAAGCCTCTGCCCGTAGCGGTATTGAACTGCTTTCCACTTTCCAGCCGCAGCAGCAGCTACAGTGTCTGGCGCTGCTGGTTCAGTGTTCACTTGCGCGGGGCGATCTTGATAACGCTCGCAGCCTGCTCAACCGTCTGGAAAACCTGCTGGGCAACGGTCACTATCACAGCGACTGGATCTCCAACGCCGATAAGGTGCGGGTGATTTACTGGCAAATGGTGAGCGACAAAAACTCTGCCGCCAACTGGCTGCGCCACACGCCGAAACCAGAATTCGCCAATAACCACTTCCTGCAAAGCCAGTGGCGCAACATCGCTCGCGCGCAAATCCTGTTGGGTGAGTTTGAGCCGGCTGAAATTGTGCTGGAAGAGTTGAATGAAAATGCACGCAATCTGCGCCTGATGAGCGATCTGAACCGTAACCTGCTGCTGCTTAATCAGCTCTACTGGCAGGCAGGGCGCAAAAATGACGCCCAGCGTGTGTTACTCGAGGCCCTACAGCTGGCGAACCGCACCGGGTTTATCAGCCACTTTGTTATCGAAGGCGAGGCCATGGCGCAACAACTGCGCCAGCTGATTCAGCTCAATACCTTACCGGAACTCGATCAGCACCGCGCCCAGCGCATTTTGCGTGAAATTAACCAGCATCATCGCCATAAATTCGCCCACTTCGATGAAGGGTTCGTTGAGCGTCTGCTGACTCACCCGGAAGTACCGGAGCTTATCCGCACCAGCCCGCTGACCCAGCGCGAATGGCAGGTTCTGGGACTAATTTATTCGGGCTACAGCAACGAGCAGATCGCCGCAGAGCTGGCCGTCGCGGCAACGACCATCAAGACGCACATCCGCAATTTGTACCAAAAGCTCGGCGTCGCACACCGCCAGGATGCGGTGCAACATGCGCAGAAGCTGCTGAAAATGATGGGATACGGCGTTTAGTTAATGCCTGATACGCGACGCTTATCAGGCCTGGAATTACCTTAGCACAGCTCTAACTGAATATGATGGTCAGCAATCACCTGCATCACACCAGCAGGCGGCAGCGTGTCGGTATACACCGCATCCACCATGCTGATGCTGCCCATATTCACCATCGCGTTACGCCCAAACTTCGAGTGGTCCACCACTAGCATCACATGACGTGAATTCTCAATGATCGCGCGTTTGGTGCGAACTTCGTGATAATCAAATTCCAGCAGCGAACCATCGCTGTCGATACCGCTGATGCCTAAGATGCCGAAGTCCAGACGGAACTGAGAAATAAAGTCGAGGGTCGCTTCGCCCATAATACCGCCGTCGCGGCTACGCAGTTCGCCACCGGCGAGGATTATGCGGAAATCCTCTTTCGCCATCAGCGTATTCGCCACATTGAGGTTGTTGGTCACAATGCGTAAATTGCTGTGATTGAGCAGCGCGTGAGCCACCGCTTCCGGCGTGGTTCCGATATCAATAAACAGCGTAGAACCGTTCGGGATCTGCGTGGCAACTTTGCGAGCAATGCGCTCTTTTTCCGCCGTCTGCGTTGCTTTACGGTCATGCCACGGGGTGTTAACCGAGCTGGATGGCAACGCCGCGCCGCCGTGATGGCGCAAAATCATGTTCTGATCGGCCAGATCGTTGAGATCGCGGCGAATCGTCTGCGGGCTGACGGAGAAATGCTCCACCAGCTCTTCAGTACTGACGTATCCCTGTTTTTTTACCAGCTCGATGATCGCGTCATGTCGTTGTGTTTGCTTCATTATTGTTCCCTGAAATTTTGCCGGATGCGCTGACGCTTATCCGGCCTACAAATTGGTCCAAACGCACACCGCCTTCCGGCACCACAAAACTTGAATCAAGTTCGTTTTCGTACATTTATAGTATCGGCAAACGCCATTGCCAAACCCACGGCCAACCCGGCGATATGAGCGCCATTCGCCATCGACATGCCGAATAGATCAAACCAGCCGGCAACAATCCAGATCAAGGCAAAGATAATCAAACCACGCTGCAGGAAAATACCGCTCTGCGGATCGCGCTCGCCGCGCAACCACACGTAGCCCATCAGCGCATACACCACGCCAGACAATCCACCAAACCACGGGCCGCTAAATTTCTGCTGAACATAGCCGCTCAACAGGGCGCTGATCACGGTAATAACAATCAGTTTTCCACTGCCCAGACGCTTTTCAACCGCACCGCCGAGATACCACCACCACAGCAGGTTGAACAGAATATGCATCAGCGAGAAGTGCATAAAAGCGTGGGTGAAATAACGCCAGAATTCAAATTTCAGCGAAGGGTCAAACGGCCATGCCAGCCAGAGCATCACAGCCTGGTCGCCCAGCACGTTCATCGCGATAAACACCAACACACACGCGGCCATCACCAACCAGGTTACCGGACCTGCGCGTTCGCGCAATGTGGCCAGGAACGGATAACGTTGGTAGCGCAGACCGCTGTCGGTCTGACCCGACTGCCAGCTTGCCGCGAGGTAGCGCGGATCGCCCGGATTTTCCAGAAACCGCACCAGTTCAGCGTGCACGCGCTGAGCCTGGGACTCATCCGCCAGCCAGACATCCGTTTGCTGATGTTGTTGAATCGTCAGGATAACGCCCTGTGTCGCCATATAATCAACGAATGCCTGCGCCACGCGGGGGTTAGCAAAAGAGGTAATCATCAACATGGTTGCTGTCGCTTATTCCACACAAAAGAGGACAGTATATCTATCCTGCCCGTTTCAGGCTGCATCTTTGTTAGCTTACGAACCGTATGCCACTTCTGCCGGAAAATGTCGATGCCAGGCATCGAAGCCGCCGTCAACGCTGTAAACCGCGTCATAGCCCTGCTGCAGAAGATATTGCGCCGCGCTTTTACTGCTGTTGCCGTGATAACACATCACCAACACGGCGGTGTCGAAATCATGCTCACGCATAAATGATCCCAGCGTGTCGTTCGTCAAATGAAATGCCTGTGGGGCATGGCCCATTGCATAGCTTTGCGGGTCACGAATATCCACTAACACCGCCGCCCCCTGATGCAGCTTCTGATGCGCTTCTTCGACATTAATACATTCAAACTGATCCATTGCTCTCTCTTCTTTATATGGCAGGTGACGCTTTTCGGACATGTTACTGCTTAGTGTACGTCCCGACGGCAGTTAAACGCCATAATGTTATATGTATCACTGTAAATTGTTTATCCGATGTTACCAATGGCGCGATTCTTTGCTATTATGCTCGATAACGAACATTAATGAGCTATAACGAAAGTGCGAGAGGCCAGCATGGAAACCAAAGATCTGATTGTGATAGGTGGAGGCATCAACGGTGCCGGTATCGCGGCAGATGCCGCTGGACGCGGTTTATCCGTGCTGATGCTGGAAGCGCAGGATTTAGCCTGCGCCACCTCTTCCGCTAGCTCCAAACTCATCCACGGTGGCCTGCGCTACCTGGAACACTACGAATTTCGTCTGGTGAGCGAAGCGCTGGCCGAACGTGAAGTGCTGTTGAAAATGGCACCACACATCGCCTTCCCGATGCGCTTCCGTCTGCCCCACCGCCCGCACCTGCGTCCGGCGTGGATGATCCGGATTGGTTTGTTTATGTACGATCATCTGGGCAAACGCACCAGTTTGCCAAGTTCTACCGGTTTGCGTTTTGGCGCAGATTCTGTAATGAAACCTGAGATTGTGCGCGGTTTCGAATATTCTGACTGCTGGGTAGACGATGCACGACTGGTTTTGGCAAACGCCCAAATGGTCGTACGCAAAGGCGGAGAAGTATTAACCCGCACTCGCGCCACCTCTGCTCGCCGTGAAAACGGTTTGTGGATTGTTGAAGCTGAAGATATCGATACCGGCAAAAAACACACCTGGCAGGCGCGTGGCCTAGTCAACGCCACCGGTCCGTGGGTGAAAGAGTTCTTCGACGACGGTATGCACCTGCCATCGCCGTACGGTATTCGCCTGATTAAAGGCAGCCACATCGTGGTGCCGCGCGTCCATACCCAGAAGCAAGCTTATATTCTGCAAAACGAAGATAAACGCATTGTGTTTGTTATCCCATGGATGGACGAATTCTCGATCATCGGGACGACAGACGTTGAATACAAAGGCGATCCGAAAGCGGTGAAAATTGATGAAAGCGAGATCAATTACCTGCTGAAGGTTTACAACGCGCACTTTAAGAAGCAACTGGGTCGTGATGATATCGTCTGGACTTACTCGGGCGTGCGTCCGCTGTGCGATGACGAGTCTGACTCACCGCAGGCAATCACCCGTGATTACACGCTGGATATCCACGACGAAAACGGCAAAGCGCCGCTGCTGTCGGTCTTTGGCGGTAAGCTGACGACCTATCGTAAGCTGGCTGAGCACGCGATGGAAAAACTGGCATCGTACTATCAGGGCATCGGCCCGGCGTGGACCAAAGAGTGCATTCTGCCAGGCGGTGACATTGGCGGCGATCGCGAAGACTACGCGGCCAAACTGCGCCGTCGCTACCCGTTCCTGACCGAGTCGCTGGCGCGCCATTATTCTCGCACCTACGGCAGCAACACCGAATGGGTCATCGGCGAAGCCACCTCGCTTGCCGAGTTAGGTGAAGACTTTGGCCATGAGTTTTATGAGGCCGAGCTGAAATATCTGGTCGATCACGAATGGGTTCGTCGTGCGGAAGATGCGTTGTGGCGTCGCACGAAAGAAGGTATGTGGCTGAACGCTGAGCAGCAGTCGCGCATGACCCAGTGGCTGGCAGAATACATTGAGAAGCACCAGCTGTCGCTGGCGTCCTGATAAAAATGCCGGATGGCGGCGACGCTTTATCCGGCCTACAAAAGTGCATAAACGTAGGCCGGGCAAGCGAAGCGCCCCCGGCCTCGTGTTTTACAACCGCACCGAATCAATATGCCAGATGTTTTCGGCGTACTCTTTGATCGTCCTGTCCGATGAGAAGTAACCCATGTTGGCGATATTAATCATCGACTTGGTAGTCCACTCTTCCGGGTGACGATACAGTTCATCAACCTTATCCTGACAATCAACGTAACTGCGATAATCCGCCAGCACCTGATAGTGGTCGCCAAAGTTGATCAATGAGTCCACCAGGTCGCGATAGCGTCCCGGCTCCTCCGGGCTGAATACGCCGCTGCCGATCTGCGTCAGCACCTGGTGCAACTCCTCGTCTTTCTCGTAATATTCACGCGGCTTATAGCCCTGACTACGCAAGGCTTCAACCTCTTCCGCCGTATTACCAAAGATAAAGATATTTTCTGCGCCCACATGTTCCAGCATCTCGACGTTGGCACCATCCAGCGTACCGATGGTCAACGCGCCATTCAGCGCAAATTTCATGTTACTGGTCCCGGAGGCTTCGGTCCCGGCCAGTGAAATCTGTTCAGACAGGTCGGCAGCAGGAATTATCACCTGCGCCAGGCTGACGCTGTAATTGGGGATAAACACCACTTTCAGTTTGTCGCCAATTTGCGGATCGTTATTGATCACTTTCGCGACATCGTTGATCAGATGAATGATGTGCTTCGCCATGTAATAGGCCGAAGCCGCTTTACCGGCGAAGATATTCACACGCGGCACCCACTCGGCGTCAGGATCGGCCTTAATGCGGTTGTAGCGGGTGATCACATGCAGCACGTTCATCAGCTGACGTTTGTATTCGTGAATACGCTTGATCTGTACGTCAAACAGCGATTTCGGATTCACTACCACGTTAAGCTGCTGGGCAATGAGCGTGGCCAGACGTTTTTTGTTCTCCAGCTTCGCTCGGCGTACCGCCTGGTTCACCAACGGGAAATCGCAGTGCTGTTCAAGCTCGCTCAACTGGCTGAGATCGGTACGCCAGGTGCGGCCAATATTCTCATCCAGCACCTCAGAGAGCGGCGGGTTAGCCAGCGCCAGCCAGCGACGCGGCGTCACGCCGTTGGTAACGTTGCAGAAGCGGGTCGGGAAGATCTTCGCAAAGTCAGCAAATAGCGACTGCACCATCAGGTTGGAGTGCAGTTCAGACACACCATTAACCTTGTGGCTCACCACGACCGCCAGCCATGCCATACGCACCCGGCGGCCGTTAGATTCATCGATAATCGACGTCCGCCCCAGCAGACCGGTATCGTTCGGATACTGCTCCTGCAGCGTTTTCAGGAAGTAGTCGTTAATCTCAAAAATGATTTGCAGATGGCGCGGCAAAATTTTGCCCAGCATATCCACCGGCCAGGTCTCCAGCGCTTCGCTCATCAAAGTGTGGTTGGTATACGAGAAAACCTGACAGCAGACTTCAAACGCATCATCCCAACTGAACTTGTGCTCATCAATCAACAGACGCATCAGCTCAGGGATCGACAGCACCGGATGGGTGTCGTTGAGGTGAATGGCGATTTTATCCGCCAGATTATCGTAGGTTTTGTGCAGTTGATAATGCCGATTCAGAATGTCCTGCACCGTGGAGGAGACCAGGAAATACTCCTGGCGCAAGCGCAGCTCGCGTCCTGAATAGGTGGAGTCATCCGGGTAAAGCACGCGGGAGACGTTCTCGGAGTGGTTTTTATCTTCCACCGCCGCAAAGTAGTCGCCCTGGTTAAATTTACCGAGGTTGATCTCGCTACTGGCCTGGGCATTCCACAGGCGCAGCGTGTTGGTGGCATCGGTGTCGTAACCGGGGATAATCTGGTCGTAGGCAACCGCGAGGATCTCTTCGGTTTCTATCCAGCGCGTTTTCTTGCCTTCCTGCTGTATACGCCCGCCAAAGCGCACTTTGTAGCGCGTATTGTGGCGTTTGAACTCCCATGGGTTACCGTATTCCAGCCAGTAGTCCGGCGACTCTTTCTGTCGGCCATCAACAATGTTTTGCTTGAACATGCCGTAGTCATAGCGAATACCGTAGCCGCGTCCCGGCAGTCCCAGCGTTGCCAGCGAGTCCAGGAAGCAGGCCGCCAGGCGCCCGAGGCCACCGTTGCCAAGACCCGGGTCGTTTTCTTCATCGATCAGATCTTCCAGATCCAACCCCATACCTTCCAGCGCATTTTTGACATCGTCATAAATACCCAACGATAACAGTGCATTGGAAAGCGTGCGGCCAATCAGAAACTCCATTGACAGGTAATAGACCTGACGAGTTTCCTGGGATAATTGCGCACGGTTAGAACGCAGCCAGCGCTCCACGAGACGATCGCGCACCGCGAACAACGTGGCGTTCAGCCACTCATGTTTATTGGCAATGACCGGGTCCTTACCAATCGTGAACATCAGCTTGTAGGCGATAGAATGCTTAAGTGCCTCTACGCTGAGTGTGGGCGATGCATAAGTAAATGGAGCATTCATATAGGTGATTCCTGGATAACTATTTCAAGCGATAGTAAAGCTCACGGTATGACTTCGCCGCGACTTGCCAGCTAAAATCCATGGTCATGGCCTGACGTTGTACAAACCGCCACAGCGAAGGCCGGGACCACAATACGAAAGCACGCCGGATCGCACGTAGTAGCGACCAGGCATTACTATCTTCAAATACAAACCCACTGGCGATACCGTCCGCCAGGTTTTCCAGCGAACTGTCAGAGACCGTATCAGCCAGCCCACCGGTGCGCCGCACCAGCGGCAGCGTGCCGTACTTCAGTCCATACAATTGCGTTAAGCCACATGGCTCAAAACGACTGGGAACCAATATCACATCGGCCCCCCCCATGATGCGGTGCGAGAAGGCTTCGTGATAGCCAATCTGCACGCCCACTTGCCCCGGATGTTCCGCCGCTGCGGCGAGGAAACCTTCCTGCAACACCGGATCGCCCGCGCCAAGTAACGCCAGTTGCCCCCCCTGCTCTAACAGACCCGGCAGAGCCTCCAGCACCAGATCCAACCCTTTCTGACTGGTCAGACGGCTCACGACAGCAAACAGCGGCACTTTGTCGTTAACCTTAAGTCCCATCGCGATCTGTAGCTGACGTTTGTTCTCCGCCTTTTCTTCCAGCGTGTCACGCGTATAGCGCGACGCCAGCAGCAGGTCGGTTTCCGGGCTCCAGATTTTTTCATCCACGCCGTTCAGCACGCCGGAAAGCCGTCCTTCCCGATGACGCTGCTGCAACAGACCTTCCATACCATAGGCAAACTGCGGCTCGGTAATCTCCCGCGCGTAAGTTGGACTCACTGCCGTAATGTGGTCTGCGTAGTACAACCCTGCCTTCAGGAACGAAATCTGGCCGTTAAACTCCAGCCCGTGCACATTAAAGAACGACCATGGCAATTGGATGTCATCCATATGCTTTGCATAAAACATGCCTTGATAAGCCAGGTTGTGTACGGTGAACACCGATTTCGCCGGATGGCCGCGCGCCGCCAGATACGCCGGGGCCAGACCGGCATGCCAGTCGTGCGCATGCACCACATCCGGGCGCCAGAATGGGTCAAGGCCGCAGGCCATTTCACATCCGGCCCAGCCAAGCAACGCAAAACGCAGGACGTTATCGGTATAAGCGAACAGGTTGGTGTCGTGATACGGGCTACCGGGACGGTCGTAAAGATGCGGCGCGTCAATCAGGTAAATACCCACGCCGTTGAAATGCCCGAAAAGCAGCGTGATACGTCCAGCGAAGGTATCGCGACGCGTCACGACCTGTGCATCGGGAATGCCGCGACGAATATCTGGAAACGCCGGGAGCAACACGCGGGCATCCACGCCGTCCGCAATTTGCGCAGCAGGTAATGCCCCAATAACATCCGCCAGTCCCCCGGTTTTTAACAGGGGGAACATCTCTGAACAAACGTGTAAAACCTGCATTATCGCTCCTGTTTGATCTGCAGTTTGCGCAGCATTTCACGCGTGACCAGCACAATGCCTTCCTCTGAACGGTAGAAACGACGCGCATCTTCTTCCGCGTTTTCACCTATCACCATGCCTTCAGGAATAACGCAGGCGCGGTCGATAATGCAACGACGTAAGCGGCACGAACGTCCCACCCACACTTCAGGTAACAACACTGCCGAATCAATGTTACAGAATGAATTCACCCGCACTCGCGGGAACAGAACGGACTGCACCACCACCGAACCTGAAATTATGCATCCGCCAGAAACCAGCGAGTTCAGCGTCATTCCGTGGCTACCGGAACGGTCCTGCACAAATTTCGCCGGTGGCAGCGATTCCATGTGCGTTCGGATTGGCCAGTCCTGGTCGTACATATCCAGTTCAGGCGTCACCGAAGCCAGATCAAGGTTCGCCTTCCAGTAGGCTTCCAGCGTCCCCACATCGCGCCAGTACGGTTCGGATTCCGGGTCAGACTGCACGCAGGACAACGGGAATGGATGTGCATACGCCATGCCAGCTTCGGTGATTTTCGGGATAATGTCTTTGCCAAAATCGTGACTGGATTTTTCATCGAGATCATCTTCCGCTAGCAGTTCATACAGATAATCGGCGTTGAAAATGTAGATCCCCATACTGGCAAGAGATTTGGTCGGGTCGCCTGGCATGGCTGGCGGATTGGCGGGTTTTTCAACGAACTCGATAATTTTATCGGTGTCGTCCACGTCCATCACGCCAAACGCGCTGGCCTCTTCAATAGGCACTGGCATACAGGCCACGGTGCAACGCGCGCCCTTCTCGACGTGGTCGATCAGCATGCGTGAGTAGTCCTGCTTATAAATATGATCGCCCGCAAGGATCACCACGTATTCCGCTTTATAGCGTCGAATGATGTCCAGGTTTTGGGTCACCGCATCCGCCGTACCGCGATACCAGTTTTCACCCTGCATTCTCTGCTGGGCAGGCAGCAAATCGACAAACTCGTTCATCTCTTCGCTAAAGAACGACCAGCCGCGCTGAATATGCTGCACCAGCGTATGGGACTGGTACTGGGTGATCACGCCAATACGGCGGATCCCGGAGTTAATACAGTTGGATAAGGCAAAATCGATAATGCGGAACTTACCGCCAAAGTGCACAGCAGGTTTGGCACGTTTGTTGGTCAAATCTTTTAAGCGGGTACCGCGGCCACCGGCCAGGATCAGGGCAACAGATTTTAATGGCAGCTGGCGCGCCAACATTACACGATCGTTCTTCTCTAAACTCACCATGACTAACTCCTTTTTTATCTTCTCTGGAACACACACAGTCCGTGCGCAGGTCCCTGCCAGACAGCCGTAAGCACCGGATTATCCTCTCCGGCAAATGGGGGAATGGCATGCCATTCCCCTTCAGGTAAAACGATATCTGTCACCTCAAGCGTGGCGTTTATTGCAATCAGAAAACGGTCTGAAAGCTGGATTTGCATCTGCCTCGGGCCGTTTTGCCACTCATCCGCACTTAAGGGTTGTGCGTACTTATTCAGCCAACGAACATTGCCATCGCCCTCTTCCCACCAACAATCCCCTGTTAATGCTGGGATTTGCCGGCGCAGATGAATCAGCGCGGCGGTAAATGTGGTTAGCCCACTGTTTGCCTGTTGCCAGTCCAGCCACGTTAAGGCGTTATCCTGACAGTAAGCGTTATTGTTGCCGTGCTGGCTATGACCATGCTCATCGCCTGCCAGCAACATCGGCGTCCCCTGGGAGAGCAACAGCGTAGTTAACAGCGCATGAATGCTGTCGCGCCGCCGCTCAATCAGGTCCAGCGTGCCGCCTAATCCTTCTTTACCATGATTGTCGCTGTAGTTATTGCTAGTGCCGTCGCGATTTTCCTCACCATTCGCTTCATTGTGCTTATTTGTGAAGCACACACAGTCGCGTAGCGTAAAACCGTCGTGCGCGGTCACCAGATTGACCGTGGCGCTGGGTTTGCGGCCCTGGCGTTTAAACACATCGCTGGATGCGGCAAAACGCCCGGCAAACTCGCCCAACGAGAGATTACGCTGGAGCCAAAAGCGCCGCGTCGCATCGCGGAAATGGTCATTCCACTCGGCAAACGGAGGGGGGAAATTCCCCACCTGATACCCGCCTTCACCAATATCCCACGGTTCCGCAATCAGCTTCACGCGTGAGAGCAGCGGACAGGTTTGGATCGCGGTAAACAGCGGCGCATCCTGTCGAAACGCAGGTGTACGCCCCATGACGGAAGCCAAATCAAAACGAAAACCATCTACATGGCAGGTTTCAACCCAATAGCGCAGGCATTCACATGCGTATTCCACAACGCCAGGATGGCTCAAATTGAGGGTGTTCCCACAACCGGTCCAGTTGTAGTAATCACCATCGTCCCTGATCCAATAATAGCTACGGTTATCAATTCCGCGCAGCGAGAAGACAGGCCCTTCGAGATCCAGCTCGGCGCTGTGGTTCAAAACGATATCGAGAATGACCTCAATCCCCGCTTTGTGCAGCGCTTTTACCGCGTCGCGAAACTCATCAAGCGCACTCTCCGGCGAGCAGGCATAGGCCGGATGCAGCGCGAACATGGCCACCGGGTTGTAGCCCCAGTAGTTCGACAGGCCCAGCCGCTGAAGTCGCGGTTCGCTGGCAAAATGCGCCACCGGCAGCAGCTCCAGCGCGGTAATGCCGAGACGCTTGAAATAGTCGATCATCACCGGATGACCCAGCGCTTTATAGGTTCCGCGAATCTCTTCCGGCAGGTCAGGATGCAAATACGTCAACCCTTTGACATGCGCTTCGTAAATCACGGTATTGCCCCACGGCGTGCGCGGCGGGGCATCATCCTCCCAGTCATAATGATCGGACACCACCACGCCCTTCAGCGCGATGGTGGCATTATCATGGTGATCCGGTTCATTTAGCCCGCCGTGCAGCAGCGGGTTATCTTTTAACTCGCCCTCGACCCGACGGGCGCAAGGGTCGAGCAGCAGCTTGGCTGGGTTAAACCGGTGGCCCTGCTGCGGTTGCCATGGGCCATGGACGCGATAACCATAGCGCAGACCGGGCCGGGCGTTGGCCAGATAGCCGTGCCAGACATCGCCGCTACGCCCCGGCAGGTCGTAGCGGAGTTCGCAACCGTCCTCGTCAAATACGCATAATTCAACGCGTTCAGCGTGGGCTGAGAAGAGAGTAAAATTAACGCCATGGCCGTCATACGTTGCACCATGGGGGGTGGCGTTGCCGGTTGCCAGTTGCGTCATTCCCCCTCCCGAACCAGCCAGATCGTTGCCAACGGCGGCAACGTGAGGCTCAGTGAATGGTGACGACCATGACTGGCGATTTCATCACTGTGCACCGCACCGCCGTTGCCAGTATTGCTGCCGTGGTAATGCATCGAATCGGTATTGAGGATCTCACGCCATTTCCCCGGCTGATTGATACCGAAGCGATAGCCGTGGCGGGGCACAGGCGTAAAGTTACTGACCACGATGATTTCATTGCCGACCTTGTCACGACGCACGAAAGCCAGCACCGAACGTTCTTTGTCATCCACCACCAGCCACTCAAAGCCATAGGCGTCAAAGTCGAGCTCGTGCAGCGCTTTGTGATGACGATAGGTGAGGTTCAGATAGCGCACCAGACGCTGTACGCCGTGATGCCAGTTATCACCGCCTTCCAGCAGGTGCCAGTCGAGGCTCGCGTCATGGTTCCATTCACGTCCCTGCGCAAACTCGTTGCCCATAAACAGCAGTTTCTTGCCAGGGAAGGCCCACATCCAGCCGTAGTAGGCGCGCAGGTTGGCAAACTTCTGCCACGCATCGCCCGGCATGCGGTCGAGAATCGATTTCTTGCCGTGCACCACTTCATCGTGCGACAACGGCAGGACAAAGTTCTCGGTGTAGTTGTACAGCATGCCGAAGGTCAGCTTATCGTGGTGATGTTGGCGATAAACCGGATCCAGCTTCATGTAGTCCAGCGTGTCGTGCATCCAGCCGAGGTTCCACTTATACCAGAACCCTAAACCGCCCATGTCCTGCGGTCTTGAAACGCCAGCAAAATCAGTGGACTCTTCCGCCATGCTCACCGCACCAGGCACCTGTTCGCCAAGAATACGGTTGGTATTGCGTAAAAACTCAATGGCTTCGAGGTTTTCACGACCGCCAAATTCATTTGGGATCCATTCCCCTTCTTTACGGCTGTAGTCGCGATAAATCATCGATGCCACGGCATCCACGCGCAGCGCGTCGATACCAAAGCGCTCAATCCAGTACAGGGCGTTGCCCACCAGATAGTTGCTGACTTCACGGCGACCGTAGTTGTAGATCAGCGTGTTCCAGTCCTGGTGATAGCCTTCACGCGGATCGCTGTGTTCATACAGCCTGGTGCCATCAAACTCTGCCAGACCAAAGTCGTCCGACGGGAAATGGCCCGGCACCCAGTCAAGAATGACGTTCAGCCCCGCCTGATGCGCGGCATTCACAAAATAGCGGAAGTCATCGCGCGTACCAAATCGACGGGTCGGCGCATACATGCCGGTAGGTTGGTAACCCCAGCTACCGTCGAACGGATGCTCGTTAATCGGCAACAGTTCAAGGTGGGTAAAGCCCATCCACTTGGCGTAAGGCACCAGTTGATCCGCCAGCTCGCGGTAGCTCAGCCAGAAGTTGTTATCGGTATGACGACGCCATGACCCCAGGTGCACTTCATAGATAGAGATTGGCGCATCAAACTGGTTGGCTTTTTTACGCTCCTCGCTTTGCACCACTTTTTCCGGCAGACCACAGATAAGCGACGCGGTTTCCGGGCGCATTTGCGCTTCGAAGGCGTAAGGGTCCGCTTTGATTCGCAGCTTACCGTTGGCATCGATCATCTCATATTTATACAGCTGACCATGCTGCGCACCGGGGATAAACAGCTCCCAGATACCGCTTTCTTTGCGCAGGCGCATCGGGTGGCGACGGCCATCCCAGTAGTTGAACTGCCCAACCACTGACACGCGTTGAGCGTTAGGTGCCCAGACAGAGAAGCGCGTGCCGGTTACGCCATCCATGGTATCCGCATGCGCGCCCAGCGTTTCGTAAGGTCGCAGGTGCGTACCTTCAGATAACAGCCAGGCATCCATATCCTGGATCAGCGGGCCAAAACGATAAGGGTCATCAATCAGATTCTGCTGTCCATGCCAGACAACGGCCAACTGATAGCGAAAGAAATTTTTACGGCGGGGAAGTACTGCACAGAAAAAACCGCGAGAGTCGAGGCAGTCCAGCTTGCCGACTTTGCGTCCGGTTTTGGGTTCGATCACCCACACTTCGGTGGCGTCAGGTAATAGGGCGCGGACTTCAAGTCCAGCGTCAGTTTGGTGCATACCGAGTACGGAAAAAGGATCCGCAAAATGGCCTGCAATTAGCGCATTAATCACGTCTCTATCGATACGAACGGACATGGTTGTCATCCTGTTTTATGGTGTCACCCCTTCCAACTGATTTTCGACATCAGGTAGCGACACTTTTTTTGACCTGAACGGCGCAGCACAATTGTGCATCCTCTCTGCGTCGTCCCACCTTCAGGCAACAACTTAATACCTCCGGTACTAAGTCACCCTTAAAGAATAGCCAATGCTTTATCTTACTCCTGGTAAAAAATGAAACATCTGCGCTTACTCCTGTATTACGCAAAAAAAAGGGTGACTCAGCACCCTTTGATCATTAACAAACCATTACGCCAGTTGACGTAACATGCGGCGCAATGGCTCCGCAGCACCCCAAAGCAGCTGGTCACCTACGGTAAAGGCTGACAGGAACTCCGGTCCCATATTCAGCTTACGCAGACGACCTACTGGCGTGGTCAACGTGCCGGTAACGGCCGCCGGGGTTAACTCACGCATGGTGATTTCACGATCGTTTGGTACTACTTTCGCCCACGGGTTGTGCGCCGCCAGCAGTTCTTCCACGGTCGGAATAGACACATCTTTTTTCAGTTTGATGGTGAACGCCTGGCTGTGGCAGCGCAGCGCGCCGACGCGCACGCACAGACCATCAACCGGGATCACGGAAGACGTGTTGAGAATTTTGTTGGTCTCCGCCTGTCCCTTCCACTCTTCACGGCTCTGACCGTTATCGAGCTGTTTGTCGATCCACGGAATCAGGCTACCGGCCAGCGGTACGCCAAAGTTATCAACCGGCAGTTCACCGCTACGGGACAGGGTCGTCACTTTACGTTCGATGTCGAGAATAGCAGAGGATGGGGTCGCCAGCTCCTCGGCCACATGGCCATACAGATGGCCCATCTGAGACAACAGCTCGCGCATGTGACGCGCGCCGCCGCCGGAAGCCGCCTGATAGGTCGCCACGGAGACCCAGTCGACCAGGTCGTTGGCAAACAGGCCACCGAGGGACATCAGCATCAGGCTAACGGTGCAGTTACCGCCGACAAAGGTCTTAATACCTTTATTCAGGCCATCGGTGATGACATCCTGGTTAACCGGATCGAGAATAATGATGGCGTCGTCTTTCATACGCAGCGAAGAGGCCGCGTCAATCCAGTAACCCTGCCAACCGCTTTCACGAAGCTTTGGATAGATTTCGTTGGTATAATCGCCGCCCTGACAGGTCACGATGATATCGAGCGCCTTCAGCGCATCCAGATCAAAAGCGTCCTGAAGCGTGCCGGTCGCGGTTCCACCGAATGTCGGTGCCGCCTGCCCGAGCTGGGAAGTAGAAAAGAAAACAGGGCGAATGGCGTCGAAGTCACGCTCCTCAACCATGCGTTGCATGAGAACAGAGCCGACCATACCGCGCCAGCCGATAAAACCAACATTTTTCATAGCGTTTTTTCCTGCAGAGATGTGTGCTGTGTATGTATGCCAGTGTCCTGGTGGCATATCCTTCACCATACAAAATGCAGCCAAAGTCGCAAGTGAAATTAATCAATGATAGCGAAGCCATCAGTAATGCGACTTATCCCGCTGCGCAAGCAAGCAGAAAGTCCGTGGTAATTATCAGGGAATTTGAGTTATGAATGAAATCATTTCAGCGGCAGTTTTATTGATCCTGATTATGGATCCACTCGGAAATCTGCCCATTTTCATGTCCGTATTGAAACATACCGAACCAAAACGCCGCCGCGCGATTATGATTCGCGAGCTGTTCATTGCGCTGTTGGTGATGCTGATATTCCTGTTTGCGGGCGAGAAAATTCTGGCATTTCTGAATCTGCGCGCGGAAACCGTGTCGATTTCCGGGGGCATCATTTTGTTCCTGATCGCCATTAAGATGATTTTCCCCAGCGCCACCGGGAATAGCACCGGGCTTCCGGCGGGTGAAGAGCCGTTTATCGTTCCGCTGGCGATTCCGCTGGTAGCCGGTCCGACAATCCTGGCTTCACTAATGCTGTTGTCGCATCAGTATCCTAATCAGATGGGGCATCTGGTAATCGCCCTGCTGATCGCCTGGGGCGGTACGTTTGTGATTCTGTTGCAGTCGTCGCTGTTTTTGCGTCTGCTGGGGGAGAAAGGTGTGAACGCGCTGGAGCGCCTGATGGGGCTGATTCTGGTGATGATGGCCACCCAGATGTTCCTCGACGGCGTACGGATGTGGATGAAGGGGTGATGTACTCGTTTCACGCCGGGTGGCGGCTTCGCCTTACCCGGCCTACGATGTGGATGTGTGCTCATTTGTAGGCCCGGTAAGCATAGCGCCACCGAGCAATGGTGTTGAAACTGGAAGAACATGGCATTTCAGAGAACGGTTCCGTTCACGTTATGTTCGTTGCTTCTCTGGAGTTTCTTCACCGGTGAACGTGTTAAGGGGGCTACGCAGCCCCCTTAACAATCCCGGCTCTCCGGCAGGAAAATTGTTGCTGCGCAATACCCTCCGCTTATTCCTCCAGGCTACCGGGCCGGGCGCGAGGAAACGTCCCTGTAAAACGCGCCCTGAGCCAGCATCCATGCTGGCTCCCCCGGCCTTACGGAAACACGTCGGCAATTTTCAGCCGGACCAGCCCACACCTGACCATCTGCGTTTTTATTTGAACAGGTTTGGACAGCAAAACAAATTTAACTGGAAGTCAGAGCGTTGAAGCGATGACACCGGTCCGGCTGAAAATCGATGAGGCGTTGACGGCTGACCGGGTCTGCCCGCAGGGATGCGGGCAAAGGGGACGGCCTGCAGGGACGCAGGCTCGGCCCCGACCCGACAGGCAGACGGAATAAGACGAATAACTCGCGCAGCGACGATTTTCCCGCCGGGAGCCTGGGTTGCAAGGGAGGCGGTGGTGAGCCTCCCTTGCACGTTCACGGGTATCAGCGCTTCAAAGAAATGACACCACTGAGGTGAACGGAAACCTGAGCAATAATCACATGTTCACCCTACATGCTTAACTGAACGGCATTGCGCTGTAATTTCAGGTATTCCTTATGCTTTTAAGTCGCTGATATAACGTATTTTCATTTCTGCGAAGCGCCTTCCGAAATGCCCTCTTGTCAGCATCGTGGATAAGCCTTATCTTCTCGCTGCACCTGCAAAATCAGGTGCCAGGATTGGTCCCCTGATTACCTCATTCGCGATAAAATTCACTTTTGTCGTGCGACCAGCTACACCTCTATGGTGGGCTGGACGGTGGCGTCGTAAGACGCACCGGTATCCAATGAGGCCGGTAGGACCAACTCCGTTCAGCCCGCCACCAAAAGGTTGGTCCCTTAGGTGGCGGTAAAATTTGACTCATTGGAGGCTGCCCTATGGCGACTACCCCTCTCTTTTCACACTCTTTATTTACCCTGCCCTTTAGCCATGCCACGGATTTCACCGAACTGGCGGATAACTGCGAGCGTTTTGTCGAAGGACTGGTTGAATGCCATGACCCGGTTGAAAAACTGGCGATTTGTGCACGTCTGTCGGCCTGTCTCGCGTTATTGCAACCGACCTTAACGGAGCCTGTACCGCAGCATCTGCAGGCCAGTCTGACGGTAGAAACATTCCCGACCCGTTTTCCCCTTTTCGAGCCTGAGACAGACCAGATGGGGCGTTACTGCCAGCTTTTGACGCATTTACTGATGAGCAAAACGCTTTCTGATGATATGGAGCGAGTAGCGGGTGATTTGCTGCAGGATTTGGTGGGCTATTTCGCCGACACGCTGAAAGCGCCGCGTTGGTTGAAAACCGAGGATGGTGTGATGGTGCTGTAAAAAAGCCGGGTGACGCTTGCGCTTACCCGGCCTACGATGTGGATGTGTGCTCATTTCCAGGCCCGGTAAGCGCAAGCGCCACCGGGCAACAAGACTCAGCTCAACAGCTGGAAAGCAATCATACCGACAATCGCGCCGACCGTACCGAGGATGGTTTCCATCATCGTCCAGGTCTTCAACGTTTGTGCTTCCGTTGCGCCGGTAAATTTACCGAACAACCAGAAACCGGCGTCGTTAACGTGGCTGACCACGATCGAGCCGCCTGCGATACAAATAGACAGTGCCGCCATCTGTGCGCCGGAGAAGTTTAACTGTTCAATCACCGGCATCACCAGACCGACCGCCGTTAAGCACGCCACGGTCGCAGAACCCTGAATGATACGCACCGCTGCCGCCAGCACGAAGCAGGTAATGGCAATCGGCAGACCCATTCCGGTTAACGCTTCGCCCAGCGCCGGACCGACGCCGGAATCAACCAGCACTTGTTTAAACACGCCACCTGCACCGATCACCAGCAGGATAATTCCCGCCGGTTGCAGCGCATGACCGCAGATCTCCATCACTTTGTCTTTTGGCATACCCTGGCGAATCGCCAGACCGTAAATCGCCACCAGACAGGCAACCAGAATCGCGGTAAACGGGTGGCCGATAAACTCAAACCATTCGTAAGTTGAAGAACCAACCGGCACAAAGCGCGCGGCGATGGTTTTCAGACCAACCAATACCAGCGGCAGCAGGATCAGCGACAAGCTAAAGCCGAAGGACGGCATTTTACCTTCGCCCAGATGCGGCTCGGTAATGTCATCAGGAATGTTCAGCTCAACGTAACGGCTGATGAAATTACCCCACAGCGGCCCGGCGATAATCATGCCCGGAATCGCGGCACACAGGCCAATCAGGATCATCCAGCCAAAGTCAGCGTGCATCTGCGAAGCCAGCAACATCGGCGCTGGCCCCGGCAGTAAAAACGCCGCAGCCGCCGCTACGCCTGCAAACAACGGAATGACTAATTTAACCAGGTTGGTACCGGTGTGACGCGCCATCGAGAACGCCACGCTGATCAGCAGCACAATCGCCACCTCAAAGAACAGCGGCAGCGCGCAAATCAGACCGGCCAGGCCAATCGCGTAATGCGCGCGGCTGTGGCCGAAGGATTTCAGCATTTTGACGGCAATTTGATCGACTGCGCCGGTCTCATGCAAAATCTTGCCGAACATCGCCCCCAACGCCACAACAATCGCCAGGAAACCGAGCGTGCCTCCCATCCCTTTTTCCATAGTCGCGGCGATTTTATCGAGCGGCATACCGGAAAAGAGACCTGCACCAATAGACACCACCATCAAAGCAAGGAAGGCGTGCATACGCGCCTTCATCACTAAAAACAGCAGTAATAAAACGGACCCTACTGCTGTTAAAACAAGCGTTAATGTACTCACTACTTACTGCCCTGGTTAATAACCTCAATGGTGCTGGCGACCACACCGTCCAGTGGTTGATCGATATCGACCACCAGTACATCGTTTTCATTCGCACCTGGTTCTTCCAGCGCTTCAAACTGGGTCACCAGCATCTGCGTTTTGAAGAAGTGGCCTTTACGCGCTTTTAGACGGCTTTCGATAACGTCAAAATCCCCTTTCAGATAGATGAAAGAGAGGTTCGGGTTACCGTCGCGTAGCTGGTCGCGATAGACTTTTTTCAGAGCGGAACAGACGATCAGCGAAACCTTGTTGGTACGCTGCATCGCAAAAGCGGCGTCATTCAGCGCCTGTAACCACGGTTTACGGTCATCATCGTTGAGTGGCTCACCAGAAGCCATTTTCATGATGTTGCTGCGCGGATGGAGAAAATCGCCATCAAGAAACGCGGCCTGCAGTTGATGCGCCACTTCGCTGGCGACAGCAGATTTACCGCTGCCCGATACGCCCATCAGAACGTAAACGTGGTGATCATGATTAGTCGTGCTCAAAGCGTTGCCCCCACTGGTACAAGAATCTGGAAATTGTTACGGGTAACTGTTATCGGTAACATTGTCCAGCCGGATAAATAGAGAAGCAATATCCATTCGTGCTCGAAGTGTATAAGTGTGAGCTACTTCAAACTTGTTGGCTTAAATAGATCCGCCCGGTGACAAGGTGAAACCTAAATCTAACATTTTAGGTGTGACTGCTTCACCACGGATGCGCGCCAGCAGGCGTTCAGCACCAATGCTGCCCATGCGTTCACGCGGCGTGAGCACGCTCGCCAGACGCGGCTCCATCACCTGTCCGATGTCGTGACCGTGGAATCCAGCAATCGCCATGTCATCCGGGATTTTCAGCCCTAAACGCTGGCATTCGAAGGCCGCCCCTACCGCCAGGTCATCGTTGGTACAGAAAATGCCGTCGAGCTGCGGGTATTCGCGCCGCGCCTGACGGATGAGTTCAATACCGGAGGAGTAGGAAGAAGACTGTTCCATCATCACGCTGTACGGCACCAGGTTGGCATCGCGCATTGCCTGCTCGTAGCCCCTCTGTTTGATGATAGTACGTTCATCAAGACGTGCGCCAAGATAGGCAACATGACGGTGCCCTCGGGCGATGATAGCGGCAGTCATCTGGCGCGCGGCTTCGAAGTTGTCGAAACCGACGGCGATATCCAGACACGGGGACTGGCTGTCCATCAGCTCAACCACCGGGATACCGGCGACCTCAATCATTTTCAGCGTACGAGGCGTATGGCTACGTTCGGTGAGGATCAGGCCATCGATATTCCACGACAGCATCGATTCCAGGCGCTCTTGTTCCATCTCTGGCTTATAGCCGTAGTGCGCAAGCATAGTTTGATAACCATGGGCGTCGGTGACGGCCTCAATGCCGCGTAACACTTCAGCAAAAACCTGGTTAGTGAGAGACGGTAACAACACGCCGATAGCGCGGCTGGTGGCGTTAGAAAGGATATCAGGAGCGCGATTGGGAATATAACCCAGCTCATCAAGTGCAGCGGCAATTTTGCCCCGCAGCGCCACGGAGACCTGCTCCGGGTTACGCAAAAAGCGACTGACCGTCATTTTAGTCACGCCCACGCGGTCGGCTACATCCTGAAGTACGGGTCTTTTCTTTTTCATCGTCCTGAAGCGTTAAAAAGGGATAGATTCCCCCAGTTTACCACGGACGCATGGAATTAATGACAAACGATGAAAAGCCGGATGTCGACGCTTTCGCGTCTTATCCGGCCTACATCAGGTTCCAGCACGTTATACAGGCGGCAAGTCAAACAGCAATACTTCGCTGTCGCTGTCGGCATGAATAGAAATTGCCTGTTCATCCCAGATTGCCAGACCGTCGCTGGTGGTCGCTTTGGTTCCGTTAATGGTGACGTTGCCTTTAACGACCTGGATCCAGATGCGACGTTCAGCGGCAATCTGATGTACCGACTGCTCATCTTTGACCAGCGCCCAACGGTACAGCTCCATATCCTGGTACACTTTCAGTGAGCCATCGCGGGCATCAGGCGACAGCACCAGTTGTTTACCCTGAGCGGCATCGAAACGGCGCTGTTCATAGCGCGGCGTAATACCGTTTTCCTGCGGCATGATCCAGATCTGATACAGATGCAGCTTCTCAGTATTACTCGGGTTGTACTCCGAGTGACGGATCCCCGTCCCGGCGCTCATAATCTGAAACTCTCCGGCCGGAACCTGCTCTTTGTTGCCCATGCTGTCCTGATGTTCCACCGCGCCTTCCAGCACGTAGGTCAGGATTTCCATGTCTTTATGGGGGTGAGTGCCAAAGCCCTGGCCTGCGTCAATCACGTCATCGTTAATCACGCGCAGTGCCGAGAACCCCATAAAGTTCGGGTCATAGTAGTTGGCAAAAGAGAAGGTATGCCAGGAATCGAGCCAGCCATGATTCGCATGACCGCGGTCGTTAGCTTTGCGTAAATAGATCATTGTGTTCACCCCCAGATGTTTTCGATGGAGTAAGTGTGGACTCAATCCGCCTGGGATCATAGAGGGTGAAAATTGACTCCTCTGTTCAAAAAATATGAATAAACCCAGAGGAGTCTGTGCAGGCTATTTGGCGAGGGTTATCGTCGCCGGAGATGCCTGTTCGAAGGCGCGTTCGAGGATCTCCAGGTTGGTTAGAACTTCAGATTCCTTGACGTAATTAGGCGTACCGGCGGTCAGCGTCTGGTACAGCGCATCATAGACGCGACCGTAATCCCCCACCTCCGGCTTCACCTCTTCTTTTACTGTGATGCCGTCATCGTTGACATACTCCAGCATTCCGATGGAATCATCAGCAGCGAAACCAGGCTCACCTGGCATGATATTGGCCTTCAGACTGGTTTCCTGCTGGTCGATGCCGTACTTCACAAACGAGCCTTTGGTGCCGTGAACGATAAACTTCGGATAGTCGATTTTCACCAGATGGCTGGTTTTCACAATGGCTTTCAGGTCACCGTAGAACAATTGCGCTTCAAAGGTATCATCCGGATTCGCTTTGTTGCGCAGGCTGCGGATGTCATAGGCCACATGATCGGGGCGTCCGAACAGCGAGATAATCTGATCCATGGTGTGTACGCCCAGGCCATAAAATGCGCCATCCTGTGGCAGTCCCGGCTTAGTTTCCGCCTCGGGACGGTAGTAATCGAAATGACTTTCAACCTCAACAATTTCGCCGAGCTTGCCGCTCTCAATCGCTTTTTTAGCAGTGAGAAAGCAGGAGTCAAAACGGCGATTCTGATACGGCGTAACGGTCAGCCCTTTGCTTTGCGCCAGTTCGAACAGCACTTTTGCTTCTGCCAGCGTCGGCGTGAACGGTTTCTCAACCAGCACGTTTTTACCCGCCTCAAGCGCACGTTTGGCGTAGCCAAAATGGCTGTCAGCATGGGTACAAACGATCACTAACTTCACCTGCGGATCGTTTAAGATCTCGTCGAGGTCGCTGGTGAAGTGAATATGTGAATACTGCGGCGCCTGCTCTTCCGGCCTGGCGTTACGGCGGAAAATATGCGCGACATGCCAGCTATTTTTGCGGTTGAGGACGTACGGCAAATGGTAGCGAGTGGTACTTTTACCAAAACCAATAAATGCGCAGTGTAAGGTCATGAGACAGTCCTTTTGAAGGTGATTGTCTACACCATAGCGCAAAGCGGCTGGAGACTGAATGTTGGATTCTTTGCCGGTTGCGGCGTTGCCTTATCCGGCCTACAAAACCCAGGTCTCAGCCGTAGGCCGGATAAGCGCAAGCGCCATCCGGCATCATCCCGGGGACAAAATGACAAGTAAGCCAGGCTGAAACAAAACCCCAAAAAAAAAGCCAGCAAAAGCTGGCTAAAGTAATACTGGAAGCAATGTGAGCAATGTCGTGCTTTCAGGTTCTCCGTAGGGGTTCCCCTGAACGCAGAGCAATAATAATCATTCTCATTCGCACTTGTCTACTTCTTTTTGCAAAAAAATGCAGTTGACGGAATTTTCTTTCTCAGCGAGGGTAAAGACTCAATTAACCCTGAAGGAGATAAGGAATGAGTGAGATAGTGATACGCCACGCTGAACCGAAAGATTACGACGCAATTCGTCAGATCCATGCCCAGCCAGAGGTGTATCACAACACGCTACAGGTTCCTCATCCTTCCATGGAGATGTGGCAAGAGCGACTAACCGAACGGGTCGGAATCAAACAACTGGTCGCGTGCATTGATGATATCGTCGTCGGACATCTCTGCATCGACGTTGCTCAGCGCCCCCGCCGCAGCCATGTAGCCGATTTTGGTATCTGCGTTGATGCCCGCTGGCAGAATCGCGGCGTTGCCAGCGCGCTTCTCCGTACGATGATCGACATGTGCGACAACTGGTTGCGCGTCGACCGTATCGAGTTAACAGTGTTTGTGGATAACGAACCTGCGGTTGCGGTCTATAAAAAGCATGGCTTTGAGATCGAAGGGACAGGTAAGAAATACGGCCTGCGCAACGGCGAGTACGTGGATGCGTATTTTATGGCACGCGTGAAATAAATTTAAGGGCGAGTCTTATCGCCCTGCTTATTGAAAGGACGCAATAGTGAAAAAGTTTGTTCCCCTGGTTTTACTGGCCTCGCTCTCCCCAGCTTTTGCCACTACCGTACAAAATCTCGATGCCGTACCCGGCGTTATTCAACATACTGAAGGTAAACAGATTTTTGCTGAGCAAATGGCAGGGGCAACACCTGCGAAAGGATTTGGTGAACTTCCACAGGGATTATCAGAGAACCAGTGGATTGGCTGGGTTGCGCCGAACGAAAATCCTAATAATCTGATCCTCACTGGCGCCAAAGCCTGGGGAAAAGAGGGTAAATATATTGGCATTGCCTGTTTTGCTGACAATCAGGCCGATGCCGGGCAGGCAAAAAAGTACGCGGATAACACCTGTCCGGAAAACTACAACAACGGACGCGCCAATAAATTATATCTCGGCGTTTTCTCCTGGCAGAACCAACAGCTGCAGCCGATTGCCCGCTCGGAAAAACCATTAAACCAGATTTCAGCGTGGAATAAAGCTGCCGAGAAAGAGAGCGATGATGAGTCCGTCAGACCGCTGGCTTATTATACAAAATTGGATCTGGCACCGTACCGGATCGCTCCCGATACTCTGGCGTTCGGGGTGCGCGGTGGCTACTCCGATGCCTACTCCGGCGGCGGGGCGTTTTATGAAGTGCTGGAACTCTACACCATCAAAGACAGCAAGATAATCAACGTGTTTTCTGACCTTGTTTATTACTATTCGGATATCGCCGGAGACTGGAATAAAGACGGCACAAGGCAGCACGACATCAGCGAGAGTAAGTACATCCTGAAATTGCGGTCGGCAAAGACGCAGGGATTTTATGATTTAGAGGTCGTGAACCTGCAGGATAAAAGCAGCCAAATATTTCACTGGTCTGAATCACTGCAACAGTATGTTCCTTAAGGAACTAATAAGACCTGCAACGTTCAGAAGGCTGTAGGCCATCAATATGGAATAAAAAATATCAACACATATTCAATTAATAATTCACAGTTATTAAATATACAAACACTTGCCCCACACATTATTTATATTCAGATTACCCTCAAAAAAAATCCAATTAAAATGAAACGTTTTGTTTCTGCTATATACGAACACCATCAAAAAGCGTAATTAAAAATGGAAGAATAAAAACCTCCGTTTTACAATAACACATAATAAAGGATAAGGATATCATGAGTGATATCGTCTATCTGATGGTTTCAGGGCAGCAACAAGGCGCCATTTCTGACGGATGTGGAACCCTTGCATCTGTGGGTAATCGCTGGCAAATCGGACACGAGGACGAAATCTTTGCCTTTTCGCTCGCTAATAGTATAACCAGTACCGGCAAAGGCTCTCAGTTGCACGGGCTACGCTTTTGTAAGCTGATCGATAAAAGCACGCCGTTGTTTATTAATGCGATTAACAACAACGAACAGTTGTATATGGAGTTTTATTTCTACCGCATCAATAGATTCGGTAGATGGGAGAAGTATTATTATATTCAACTGCGGGGAGCATTCTTATCCAGTATTCAACACCAGTTCAGTGAAAATAGTTTAGATACAGAAACAATAACCATCAGCTATGAATATATCCTCTGCAAACATCTTATTGCCAACACTGAGTTCAGTTACCTGGCGTTTCCCGAGAATTACAACCGCCTGTTTATCCCCCCTCCAAAAACTCCCGCAAACAACGGCCTCAAAACGTTAAACAGCAAAGGGATTGGCAGACTGCTTGCCGCCGGAGGGATCTACAACGGGAATATCGACGGCTTTAGGGAAACGGCGGAGAAGCTGGGAGGCGATGCGCCTGCGGGTTACGAGCAGGTCATGGATAACAAAGGATTACTCATTCTTGGCGCTTCAGTAGTTGCTGGATTAACCATGGGCAGAATGAAATTTCCTGAATTAGAAGAACTGGAGCATTTTGGAGCTAGGGGAGCCGTATCAGGACGAACATTCAATCCCGAGCTTGCAGGGGGGCCAATAGAGAACCTGACAACTGGTGGTGTTACCATTAACAAAGAAGGCATTACTACAGTTGAAAAACATATTTCCAGATTTATTCACGACCCTGCAAATGACGTTATGATTAGCAGGCTTAAAGACATAGAAAAGGGTAAAATGCCACCAGAGCAGGTAGATCTAAATTACTACACTCATGAATGTCGAGAGTATCAACGCTATTGTAATTTAGGCTGGGAAACTGGGCAGCCTGACGGTGATGCAGGATATGACCTTTGGAATCATGCCCACACAGCCACGCTAGAAGATTATAAACTTAAAGGATCGCTTGACGATTTATTCCACCCGGACGCACTTAACTATGATAACTGAAATTGAACTTAACGTACTGAAAGTTATGGCTGAAAAAGATATTAACTGGAACTGGATGAATCTGGATCGCGCACTGTCCTTTAAAGGAATACCTGGTTTCAGCAATGTTGTTAATATTGTCAATAAATTGGCCAGTGAGGGATTGGTAAATATTGAAGATAGCGGACATAAATCCATGCCTTACTACCGCGTTTCAGAGCAAGGATACAAGCTACTGAAAAAATAACTCTGATCGAGGCTCAGCGCAGAAACAGCAAGCCCTCTTCCACCGAAGAGGGCCTCTCAAATCAGTATCCCGCCGTTAAATCATCCACGGAACGCGGGTCAGATGCGCCATACAGTGCGCCATCCGGTCCTACCATAATGCTCTGCGTGCTGCCCATCGCTTCCTTCAGTGCGACTTTCTGCCCTTTCTGCTCCAGCAGCTTAATGGTGTCCGGGCTAAACCCTTTCTCAACGCGCAGTTCATCGGGCAACCACTGATGATGGAAGCGCGGCGCGTTGGTCGCTTCGGCGACGTTCATTCCAAAATCAATGCTGTTGACTACCATTTGCAGCACGGTGGTGATGATTCGGCTCCCGCCAGGGCTGCCGGTAACCAGCCAGGTTTTCCCGTCTTTTACCACGATAGTCGGCGACATTGATGACAGCGGACGCTTCTTCGGCCCAACCGCGTTAGCATCGCCACCCACCAGCCCATAAACGTTTGGCACGCCCGGCTTGGCGGAGAAATCGTCCATTTCGTTATTAAGCAGAATGCCGGTGTTACCCGCCACAATCCCAGTGCCGAAGGTGGTGTTCAGCGTATACGTCACCGCCACGGCATTACCGTCTTTATCCACCACCGAGAAATGGGTGGTCTGATTGCTTTCATACGGCGCGAGCTTGCCAGGTTTGATCTGGCTGGAAGGCTTAGCCTTGTTGATATCAATTTGATCGGCAAGCGATTTGGCATAGGCTTTATTGGTCAGCGCCTGCCACGGTACTTTCACAAAATCCGGGTCGCCCAGATACTCCGAGCGGTCGGCGTAGGCATATTTCTCCGCTTCAGCCATTACCTGCATGGCATCAGCGCTGCCAAACCCGTACTTCTTCATATCGAAGTTTTCGAGAATATTGAGGATCTGTACGATGTGAATACCGCCAGAGGACGGCGGTGGCATGGAGAAGACCTGATATCCGCGATAGTCGCCGCTAATCGGCGTACGCTCCACGGCTTTATAGCTGGCTAAATCCTCTTTGGTCATCAACCCGCCGTTTTTCTGCATTTCCTCCGCAATCTGATCGGCAATTGCCCCTTTATAAAACGCATCCGGACCGTTCTCGGCAATCATCTCCAGGCTTTTCGCCAGGTTCGTTTGCACCAGCTTGTCGCCCTTTTTCAGCGGCTCGCCGTCTTTCCAGAAAATGGCTTTGCTGTTCTCGTGATTAGGGAGCACTTCGCTGCCATAGGTTTTCAGATCGTCAGCCAGCGCGTCGTTAACCACAAAGCCTTCTTCCGCTAGCTTCATTGCCGGGCGCACGACTTTGTTCAGCGGCATCGTGCCGTATTTCTCCAGCGCCAGCGAGAAACCCGCCACGGTACCCGGCGTACCGGATGCCAGATGTGAGGTTAGCGACTTTTTCGCATCGGCGTTGCCCTGTTCATCGAGGAACATGTCGCGGGTCGCGCCAGCGGGAGCCATTTCACGAAAATCGATCGCCGTGGTGTTACCGTCTTTGGTACGCAGCAGCATAAACCCACCGCCGCCCAGATTACCCGCCTGCGGATGCGTCACCGCCAGCGCGTAGCCCACGGCAACAGCGGCATCAACGGCATTCCCGCCCTGTTTCAGAATATCCACCCCAACCTGGGTGGCTAAAGCATCTACGGAAGCCACCATCCCCTGTTGCGCGCGAACGGGATGGAACACATCTTCCTCGACACCGTAGGATACCGGCGGTGGCGCAGCCGGCGTGGCAGCCACGCTAAAACAACTTCCTGAGAGCAGAGCAGCAATGGCTACCCGGCGTAAAAACGTCGGTTTTATCATCGTTATTCTCCAGATGTACGGGGGTCGGCCCCCACTAAGCCTGGTGCATAACTCTGAAATAATCATCGTAACGGCGAGAAAGGAGTAAACTTAAATGATCCCCGAGAGGAGAAAAGCGATGAAACGACTCTTACTTTTAGCCATGCTCTTGCCGTTTGCAGGCTTTGCACAGCCCATCAACACCATGAATAACCCGAATCAACCCGGTTATCAGATCCCGAGTCAGCAGCGTATGCAAACCCAAATGCAATCACAGCAGATTCAGCAGAAAGGGATGCTCAACCAGCAGTTGCAAACGCAGACGCGCATGCAGCAACAGCATATGGAAAACCAAATCAACACGAACACCCAGCGCGTGCTGCAGTCTCAGCCGGGCGAGTTGAATTCTGGACAGCAGCAAATGCTGCCTAACAGCAACGGAGGGATGTTGAGTGGAACCCGTAATCCGGACAGCTCGCTCAATAAGCAACATATGCTGTCGGAGAAAAAGAACGGCGACATGCTGAAGCCCTCCAGCACGCCGCAACCTAACGTTCCGTTAAAAACGATTGGGCCTTAACTGGGCTGGAAATCCGGACCAATGGTATCAATGGCATCGGTACAGATGCTGTCTACGCCCCAGCGCAGCAGTTCTGCCGCGCGCTGGGGTCGGTTGACGGTATAAACCAGAATACGTAGCCCAGCATCGCGCAGCGCATCCACGCGCGCCTCATCCAGCAGCTTATGATTAAGATGAATAGAGACGCAGCCAAGCCGCGTGGTCAGTTCACGCCAGTCCTCGCGCCATTCATCCAGCAGCAAACCTCTCGGCAGTTCAGGCACCGCCTGCTGCGCCGCTTCTAGCGCATCAATTTCAAAGGATGACAACAGTGGTGGCGTCATTCCCGCCCACAGTTCACGCGCGGCCAGCGCCACGACCTTCCCGGTGAGCGCCCCCGTCCCGGTGGTGGGTTTGATCTCAATATTTGCCATCATGCCGTGCTGGCGACAGCGCTCAGCAACTTGCGAGAGCAGCGGCAACGGTTCGCCTTTAAACTCACCGCTAAACCAGCTGCCGGCGTCAACACGCAATAGATCCTGCCAGTTCAATTCGCCAGCCACGCCCCAGCCGTTACTGGTGCGTTCCAGGTTGTCGTCATGCAGTAAGAAGATCTCACCGTCTTTCGACAATTTAGCGTCAAACTCGATCATGGTATGCCCATATTGCGCCCCCATGTCGATTGCCGCCAGGGTGTTTTCCGGGGCTAACTTACCGCCGCCGCGATGGGCGACAATATGGGGGTAAGGCCAGTTATTCATACGCGTTGTCCTGTTTCGCCATCAAAAAGATGCAGATGATGTTCTGGCAGATGCAGCCACAGCGTACTGCCTGCCGTCGGGCGATGCTGATGCGCCAACCGCACCACCAGCTTTTGCTCACCCCAACGTCCATGTGCCAGATTATCCGCACCCAGCATTTCCAGCGTGTCGACGACCAGCGGCACGCCGCCTTCGGCCTGCGAGCTTAGCGCAATATGCTCCGGGCGGATACCCAGCGTCATGTTACGCCCAATACACTCCCTGGCGCTTCTGCCAATGGGCAACGTCATGCCGCCCTCCAACTCAAAATGGGTACCCGTAGCGCTGATGCGCCCATCGAGCAGATTCATCGCCGGGCTGCCGATAAAGCTCGCCACAAAGCGGCTGGCGGGTTTTTCATACACCTCAACTGGGGTACCGATTTGCTCGGCAATACCTTTGTTCATTACCATTACCCGTTGGGCGAGGGTCATCGCTTCAACCTGATCGTGCGTCACGTACAGCGAGGTGGTTTTCAGTCGGCGATGCAAATGTTGTAACTCCAGACGCATCTGTACGCGCAGCTTGGCATCAAGGTTAGAAAGCGGCTCATCGAACAGGAATACCGCCGGGTCACGCACAATCGCTCGTCCCATCGCTACACGCTGGCGCTGGCCGCCGGAAAGTTCGCGCGGACGACGTTTGAGCAGCTCACCCAGCTCGAGAATACGTGCCGCCTCTTTTACCCGCTCAGCAATATGCTCCTTGCCCATCCCGCGGATTTTCAGCCCCCAGGCCATGTTTTCTTCCACGCTCATATGCGGGTAGAGAGCATAGTTTTGAAAGACCATCGCAATGCCGCGATCCTTCGGCTCCATCTCGGTGACGCGTTTATTATCAATCCAGATATCGCCGCCGCTTACCCGTTCAAGCCCGGCCACCATCCGCAGCAGCGTAGACTTACCGCAGCCGGATGGCCCAACCATCACAATAAATTCCCCGTCCGCGACATCCAGCGTCAGCGGTTTAATCACCTGGGTTTTACCGTCCCAGCTTTTGGTTACTGCCTGTAGTTTTAAACCAGCCATTTTTATTTCTCACTGTCCACTAAACCACGCACAAACGCGCGCTGCATGGCTAACACGATGATTACCGGAGGGATGAGCGTTAGCAGCATGGCGGCCATTACCTGGTTCCACTGCGTGGTGCCTTCACCGGTGGCAATCATGCCTTTGATACCCGCCACCGCAGTGCCCAAATTGACGTCGGTAATAATTAACAACGGCCACAGATACTGGTTCCAGCCGTAGATAAAGGTAATAACGAACAGCGCCGCCAGATTGGTTTTTGACAGCGGTAGTACGATATCGCGGAAAAAACGCATTGGTGACGCGCCGTCAATACGCGCCGCCTCAACCAGTTCATCCGGCAGGGTCATAAAGAACTGACGGAACAGGAAAGTCGCTGTCGCAGATGCCATCAACGGCAGCGTCAGACCCGCATAGCTGTCGAGCATCTTCAGATTGGCGATCACTTCTACCGTCGGGAAAATACGCACCTCAACCGGTAGCATCAGGGTGATAAAAATCATCCAGAAGAACAGGTTGCGCAGCGGAAAGCGAAACCAGACGATGGCGAATGCGGAGAGCATAGAGACGGTAATTTTCCCTACCGTAATGCTGAACGCCATGATGAAACTGTTGAGCATCATCAGCCAGAACGGCGCGCTGTTAACGCCCACGCCGTTGATCCAGATGTATTTCATGTTTTCCAGCAGCTGTGTGCCGGGAACCAGCGTCATCGGCGTCTCAAACACCGCTTTGTTGTCCAGCGTCGCCGCGACAAACGCGACGTACAACGGAAACAGGATCACCATGATCCCCATAATCAACATGGCATGGCTGAATATTGTCAGCCCACGACGGTTCTCAATCATTGGTAACGCACCTTACTTTCCACATAGCGGAACTGCACCACCGTCAAAATAATGACCAGGAACATCAGCACCACCGATTGTGCAGCGGAAGAAGCCAGATCCAGCCCGACAAAACCTTCGCGATAGATCTTATAAATCAGCGTCGTGGTCGCCTGTACCGGCCCGCCTGCAGTGGCAGCATCAATCACCGGGAAGGTGTCAAAGAAGGCATACACCAGATTCACCACCAGCAGGAAGAAGCTCACCGGGGCAATGAGCGGCAGCGCCAGTTTAAAGAAGCGGCGAACCGGCCCCGCACCGTCAATCGCGGCGGCTTCGATCAGCGAGCGAGGAATAGACTGCAATGCGGCAAAGAAGAACAGGAAGTTGTAACTAATCTGCTTCCAGACCGACGCAAACACCACCAGGAACATTGCCTGACCGCTGTTTTGCGCATGGTTCCAGTCATAGCCAAACTCACCGAGAAAATGGGTAATCAGCCCGCGCCCGGGGTTAAACAGGAAGATCCACAATACGGCGGCAACGGCGGGCGCAACCGCGTAAGGCAACAGCATCAGCGTTTGGTAAAAACGGCTGCCGCGCACCACGTAATTCACCAACGCCGCAAAAAATAACGACACCAGCAGACCGCTTACCGTGACTAACGTACTGAACTTAATGGTGGTCCAGAATGAGTCGAGGTAGTACGGGTCATGAAACAGCGCGACAAAGTTTTCCAGTCCGACAAACTGGCTGGAAAGACCAAACGGATCAACGGATTGTAGCGAGTACCACAGCGCTTCACCGGCAGGCCAGATAAAGAAAATAACGGTGATAACCAGCTGCGGAGCCACCAGTAAATAGGGAAGCCAGCGCGAACGGAACACCGGACGAGATGAAGACATGGAAGTTTGATTCCTGAACAGCGCCGGATGGCGCTACGCTTATCCGGCCTACGCGCATTTGTAGGCCGGGTAAGGCGCAGCCGCCACCCGGCATTTCACATTACGATTTGGTCGATTGCTCAAAGCGGCGCAATAACTGATTGCCACGCTCAACGGCGGCATCCAGCGCCTGCTGCGGGGTTTTCTTCCCGGTCCAGACGCTTTCCAGCTCTTCATCCACAATGGTACGGATCTGCGGCATGTTGCCCAGACGCAGCCCTTTGGTGAACGGCAACGGCGGCTTGTTCAGCATCTGGCGGGTGGCGATATCAGCCCCAGGGTTCTTATCATAGAAGCCCTGCTCACGGGTCAGGTCGTAGGCAGCTGTGGTGATCGGCAGATAGCCGGTCTTCTGGTGCCATTCAGCAGCAATTTCAGGCTTCGCCAGGAAGTTGAGGAACTTCGCCACGCCTTCGTAGGTGGCTTTGTCTTTGCCCTGCATCACCCAAAGACTGGCCCCACCGATAATTGCGTTCTGCGGCGCGCCCTTCACATCGGCATCGTACGGCATCATTCCGACGCCATAGTTGAATTTCGCGTAATGGCGGATATCAGCCAGCGAACCGGAAGAGGCGGTGGTAATGGCACAATCCCCGTTATAGAACTTCTCAGTGGATTCGTCCTTACGCCCGAAGTAGCTGAAATCGCCTTTTTTGTTCAGCTCTTCCAGCAGAGCGATATGTTTTACCTGTTCCGGTTTATTGAACTCCAGCACTGCGTCAGTACCGTCAAAACCGTTGTTTTTGGTAGCGACCGGCAGACCGTTCCAGGCGCTGAAGTTTTCAATCTGAATCCATCCCTGCCAGCCGCTGGCGTAACCGCACTTCATGCCTGCCGCTTTCAGCTTCGCGGTGTACTCCGCCAGGTCCTGCCAGGTTTTCGGCGGCTGCTCAGGGTCTAAACCAGCTTTTTTAAAGGCATCTTTGTTGTAGTACAGCACCGGAGTGGAGCTGTTAAACGGTTGAGAAAGCAAATGTCCGCTTTTAGAGTCGGTGTAATAACCGGATACCGTCGGTACGAACTGAGACTCATCGAAGTTAATACCAGCCTCTTTGAATACTTCATAGACCGGTTTAATGGCTTTCGAAGCCATCATCGTTGCCGTACCCACTTCATAAACCTGTAGCAGCGCAGGCGCGTTTCCGGTACGGAAAGCGGCAATTCCTGCACTCAGGCTCTGCTCGTAGTTGCCTTTGTACTGCGGAACAATTTTGTAGTCGGGATTGGCGGCATTAAAACGTTGCGCCAGAGAATCAACTTCTTTACCCAGTTCGCCTTCCATTGAGTGCCAGAATGGGATGGTGGTGACCGCCAGTGCCTGACCTGCAAACGCCAGGCTAAGTGCCAGTCCTAAAGCTGTATGTCGTAACGATATCATCGGTTATCTCTCTTGTTGTGCCGGATGCGCGATATCACGCGTTTTATGCTCGCGGGGGTAACATGACATGCTCGAATGACAGAAAAATAACTTTTTTATTACAAAAAAAAGATAGTAAGGCGACAAACAGATGGCAAGGCGGTGAAAGCGTAGTGACAGGAAAATGCGGAGTGGTGCACAACAAAGCCGGGTAGCGGTATGCCTTACCCGGCCAGGATGGCGTTATCTGTTGCTGCAGGAGAAAGATTAATCTCTGCGCCAGCGTCGTTCGTACTCATTCTGTAAACGCTGCTGCTCTCGTCGCTCACGTTCACGTTGGATATCTGATTTATCATCTTCCCAGCCCGGGCATACCGAGCTGGTAAACACTTCGCAGGGCGAGTCGGATTGCGCTAACGGGTTGTCCGATTTCTCTTCCCAGATTGCGGGATCGCGCGGGTCAAACGCTGGCGGTGTCGAGGCCAGGGTAGTTAAAGAAAGCGTCAAAAACAAACTGCCAATCATCATGCAAGTACCTGAACGAATCATCCTTTCTCCATGTTCATTTTTTATTATTGATAACTATTCTCAATAATAACATGGCGCAATAAAAAGGGGCCACAGCGGGCCCCTTGTCTATTCAGAGAATGATTAACCGCCAAGATACGCACTGCGCACCGCTTCGTTAGCCAGTAGCGCATCGCCGGTGTCTTCCAGCACCACATGACCGTTTTCCAGCACGTAGCCGCGATCGGCGAGCTTCAGCGCCTGGTTAGCGTTCTGTTCGACAAGGAAAATGGTCATCCCCTGCTCGCGCAGTTGCTCAATGGTGTTAAAGATCTGCTGGATGATAATCGGCGCCAGACCCAGCGATGGTTCATCAAGCAGTAGCAGCCTCGGCTGGCTCATCAGCGCACGGCCTATCGCTAGCATCTGCTGTTCACCGCCGGACATCGTTCCCGCACGTTGAATACGACGCTCATGCAGGCGAGGAAACAGGTCATACACCCACTTGATGCGTTCCTGAAACTGGTCTTTCTCGGCAAAGAAACCGCCCATCGCCAGGTTCTCTTCCACCGTCATACGGGAAAACACGCGACGCCCTTCCGGCACAATCGCTACCGCTTCGCGCATGATTTTCGCCGTCTGCCAGTCGGTAATGTCTTTACCATCAAAGACGATTCGCCCGCTGGTCGCTCGCGGGTCGCCACACAATGTGCCGAGCAGCGTGGTTTTTCCCGCGCCGTTGGCACCAATCAGAGTAACGATTTCACCCTGGTTGATATACAAGCTGACGTCATGCAGCGCCTGTATCTTGCCGTAGTGGGCGTTGACTTTGTCGAACGATAACATCGCCTTATCCATATTAATCCTCGCCCCCATTATGCTTCACCTAAATAGGCGCGGATAACATCCGGGTTATTACGAATCTGTTCCGGCGTCCCATTCGCCAGCGGCGTGCCCTGGTTCACCACGTAAATACGATCGGAAATACCCATCACCAGCTTCATGTCGTGCTCAATCAACAAAATGGTGGTGTTGTGATGGTTACGCAGTTCAGCAATCAGCTCGTCCAGCTCTTTGGTCTCTTTCGGGTTGAGTCCCGCAGCGGGTTCGTCGAGCATCAGAATTTCCGGCTGGGTCACCATGCAACGGGCAATCTCCAGACGACGTTGATCGCCATAGGCCAGGTTACTCGCCTGACGGTTGGCGTGCTCCAGCAAACCAATACGCTCCAGCCAGGTGGCGGCACGATCCAACGCTTCACTCTGCGCGCGACGGAACGACGGAGTTTTCAACAGGCCGGAGAAGACGCCGGTTTTCAGTTGCTGATGTTGCGCCACCAGCAGGTTTTCAATCACCGTCATTTCGCGAAACAGACGTACGTGCTGGAAAGTACGCACCACGCCCATACGCGCGATTTGCTGACCCGGTAGTCCTTCCAGGTGCTGGTCGCGCAGCTTAATCGTCCCGCCGGTCGGCTTATAAAAACCGGTCAGACAGTTAAAGACCGTGGTTTTTCCCGCGCCGTTTGGCCCGATTAACGAAACTATTTCCTGCGGCCGCAGTTCCAGTTCAACGTTGTTTACCGCCAGCAGACCGCCGAAGCGCATCATCAGGCCGTTAACGGATAATAATGGCTGACTCATGCCTGCTCTCCTTTTGCTTCCCCGTTTTTCAGCTTCAACTGTGGACGGGTCATCGGCAACAAGCCCTGCGGACGCCAGATCATCATCAGTACCATTAAACCACCCAGCATTAACATGCTGTATTCGTTGAAATCACGCATCAGCTCGCGTGACACTACCAGCAGGATGGCCGCGAGGATCACCGCAAACTGTGAGCCCATTCCGCCCAATACCACAATTGCCAGCACAAAGGCCGACTCGGCAAAGGTGAAGGATTCCGGGCTGACGAAGCCCTGGCGCGCGGCAAACAGCGTACCGGCAAAACCGGCAAACGCGGCGCTGATGGTAAAAGCTGTCAGTTTGATGCGCGTAGGGTTTAAGCCCAGCGAGCGACAGGCTATTTCATCTTCACGCAGCGCTTCCCACGCACGGCCCAACGGCATACGCAGCAGACGGTTAATCACAAACAGCGAGAAGACCACCAGCAGCAGCGCCACCAGATAGAGGAAAATGACGCGGTCAGAGGGATCGTACTTGACGTTAAAGAAGTTGCTGAAGGTATCCCAGCCGCCTTCACGAGCGGTACGGCTAAACTCCAGACCGAAAAAGGTCGGTTTCGGGATCTGGCTGATACCGTTCGGGCCACCGGTCACTTCGGTGTTGTTGAGCAGTAGGATACGGACGATTTCACCGAAGCCTAAGGTCACAATCGCCAGATAATCACCGCGCAGGCGCAGTACCGGGAAGCCGAGCAGGAAGCCCGCAGCAGCAGAAACCAACCCCGCCAGCGGCAGACAGGTCCAGAAGCCGAGTCCGTAATAGTGGTTCAGCAGCGCGAAGGTGTAAGCGCCGATGGCATAAAAGCCGCCGTAGCCCAGCACCAGCAGGCCGGAAAGCCCCACCACCACGTTTAAGCCGAGGCCGAGGATGATATAAATCATCGTCAGCGTGGCGATATCCACCGTACCGCGCGAGACCATAAACGGCCACGCCACAGCAATCACCAGCAACGCCACCAGGAACAGCTTCTGTTTAACGGTGGAGCCGTCAATCGCCGGCAGAATAAACTTCGGTCCGGAGACGCTCTTCAGGCCCTTCTGGAAAGCTGGACGCAGCAACTGAAAGAGGAAGACCACGCCAGTACCAATAAACACCCACTGCCAGCGAATATCCGCCGCGGAATCCACCACCAGTTTGGTGCCGTCAAGCTCTAACTGAACGCCCATAAAGACGCCCGCCAGGACGAAGAACATGGCGGCAGAGAGCAGCGCCATTGCAAAATGCATCGGTTTCATACTTTCTCTACCTCCGGGCGACCCAGAATACCGGTCGGCATCACCAGCAGCACCAGAATCAGCAGCGCGAATGAAACGACGTCTTTGTATTCAGTACTCAGATAAGCAGATGAGAGCGCTTCCGCGACGCCCAGAATCAGGCCGCCGATCATCGCCCCAGGAATGCTGCCGATTCCGCCAAGCACCGCTGCGGTAAAGGCCTTCATCCCGGCCATAAAGCCGATGTACGGGTTAATTACGCCATAGAATTGACCGAGCAGCACGCCCGCGACCGCCGCCATTGCCGCGCCAATCACAAAGGTCAGCGCAATCACGCGATCGGTGTTGATGCCGAGCAGGCTGGCCATTTTCAGGTCTTCCGCGCAGGCACGGCAGGCGCGCCCCATACGGGAGTAACGGATAAACAGCGTCAGCGCCAGCATCGCCAGGAAGGTTACAATCCAGATAACCAGCTGCATGGTGGTGATGGAAGCAGAGAAGTTTTCGCTACTGCCAACGGTCCACTGGCCATTAAACAGGCTGGGCAGTGCCACATCGCGCGAACCTTCCGTCAGGCTGACGTAGTTTTGCAGGAAGATGGACATCCCGATGGCGGAAATCAGCGCGATCAGGCGCTTGGAGCTGCGCACGGGTCGATACGCCACGCGTTCAATGCTCCAGCCGTAGGCGCTGGCAATAACAATCGCGCCGACGAAGCCCGCCGCGACCAGTAGCCAACTGGAATCAATGCCCATCATCATTAGCGCGGCGATGATCATAAAGGAGACATAGCTGCCGATCATATACACCTCGCCATGGGCGAAGTTGATCATGCCGATAATGCCGTACACCATCGTGTAACCGATGGCGATCAGCGCGTAGGTGCTTCCCAGCGTGACGCCGTTAAACATCTGCTGCAAGAAATAGAGGAACTGCTCGGACATAAGGTAACCTTTTTATACCCGCCCATTTTACACGGGCGGTGGGATAACTCGTCTTCAGGTATTACTTCGCGACGGTCGATGAACCGTCCGCATGCCACTGGAAGACACCAAACTCAAATCCCTTCAAATCGCCTTTTTCGTCCCATTTCAGCGGCCCAATCACGGTATCAGCCCCGTGTGCTTTCAGATCTTTCACCAGGTCCAGCGGCTCTTTGCTACCGCTACGATCCATTGCTGTCGCCAATGACTGGACGGCTGCATATGTGATCCACACGTACGGTCCGGTTGGATCTTTCTTGTCAGCTTTGAGCGCATCGACAATCGCTTTATTCGCCGGATCCTGGTCATAGCGTTTTGGCATGGTCACCAGCATGCCTTCAGCGGCATCACCAGCAATGTTAGACAGCGACGCATTGCCGACGCCCTCTGGTCCCATAAACTGGGTTTTCAGCCCGACGGAACGTGCCTGGCGCAGCATTTGCCCCATTTCCGGGTAGTAGCCGCCGTAATAAACAAAGTCGATATTTTCTTTTTTCAGGCGAGCGATCAGCGCAGAAAAATCTTTTTCCCCGGCGGTGATACCGTCAAAGAAAACGATGTTGGCTTTGCCCGCTTTCAGGCTGTCCTGCACTGAACGCGCCAGGCCTTCACCGTATTGCTGTTTATCGTGAATGATGGCAATGCGCTGCGGCTTCACCTTCTCCAGAATGTATTTCGCGGCGGTCGGCCCTTGAGAGGAGTCCAGGCCCGCTGTACGCATAATGTGAGCGTAACCGCGCTGGGTCAGTTCCGGGTTTGTGGCGCCCGGAGAAATCATCAGAATGCCTTCATCTTCATAGATATCTGATGCGGGCTGCGTGGAAGATGAGCACAGATGTCCAATAACGTACTGAATGCCGTCATTGACGATTTTGTTCGCTACCGCAACGGCCTGTTTCGGATCGCAGGCGTCGTCATATTCCACAGCGACCAGTTTGTCGCCTTTGACCCCGCCTTTGGCATTGATATCTTTAATGGCCTGACGTGCGCCATTAAATTCCATATCACCCCACTGCGCGACCGGACCTGACATCGCGCCGACAACAGCGACCTTGATATCTTCCGCCATGACCGCGTGTGACATTGCCAGTGCTATCACCCCTGCGATGATTGTTTTCGCATTCCGTTTCATTACCTGAATCCCCATTCGTGACGTAATTAATATTTTGTATTTATGTGGTTAAAAAGCAGTCTGTGCTTTTTTTGAACTGCACTATTTTTACCAGTCTCATTAATGGTTTAGCGCAGTCATTTAAGCAAAATCAGGCTAAAATCTCTATTTTTCAGTCGATTAAGAAAAGATAATATTCTGCTTTTCACTATAGATAAACAAAAAAAAGCACGTTTGTCAGCATAAAATAACGGTACAAAGAGCCGAATAAAATGCTGCATTCCAGGGTATTATTCTGCCTGTTTTTCAATCTCTACGGTTTCAAACTGTCATTACTGTTGTTACAAAATTATTAATCTGGTTATTCACATAAAAAAGAGAAAGCATCCGGGTGAATTATTTCGGTACACTCATTCCATCTTTTGTGATTTGGACATGCTGTTAATGAAGCTGACCATCGTTCGTTTAGAGAACTTTAGCGACCAGGACCAGATTGATCTGGGCAAAATCTGGCCGGAATATTCCGCCTCATCATTAAGCGTAGATGAAACGCACCGGATCTACGCCGCGCGCTTTAACGAGCGTCTGTTAGGCGCAGTTCGCGTAACCCTGAGCGGCACGCAAGGCGCATTGGATTCCTTGCGCGTACGCGATATCACCCGCCGCCGCGGCGTCGGGCAGTATTTGATCGAAGAAGTGATCCGGGAAAACCCTGACGTGAGTTCATGGTGGATGGCCGACGTCGGCGTTGAAGACCGCAGCGTGATGGCCGCGTTTATGCAGGCGTTAGGGTTTACGGCCCAGGAAAATGGCTGGGAAAAAAGATAAAAAAGCCGGATGGCGCTGACGCTTATCCGGCCTACATGCTGGGAGCAAAAAATAAAAAACCACCTCGCAATTTTCCAAGAATTTCACGTTGCAGGAAGGCGGCAAGTTATGAAGTCCCCGGAAGCTTACATAAGTAAGTGACCGGGGTTGAATAACGCAGCCAACGCGTCTGCAGCGCGAAAGGCGCCAGGAAAATTATTTGGCGTCGGTCGCCGTCCCGTTTGCATGCCAGTCAAACACGCCGAATTCGAAGCCCTTCAGATCGCCCTTCGCATCCCATGACAGCGGCCCCATTACGGTTTCCACTGAGTTTGCTTTCAGGTATTTGGCAATTTCAGCCGGGTCGTCAGACTGGTTCAGACCGGCCTGCAAGGATTGCAGCGCGGCGTAGGTGGTCCATACGAATGCACCGCTCGGATCCTGTTTCTTGGCTTTGATCGCGTCCACAATCGGTTTGTTCGCCGGAACCTGATCGTAGTTTTTCGGTTTCGTTACCAGTAAGCCTTCTGCAGACTCACCCGCGATGTTAGACAGCGACACGTTCGCTACCCCTTCTGGTCCCATAAACTGGGTTTTCAGACCCGCAGCGCGTGCCTGGCGCAGAATCTGCCCCATTTCCGGGTGGTAACCACCGTAGTAAACGAAATCGATATTCTCTTTCTTCAGACGCGCCACCAGAGTAGAGAAATCTTTCTCGCCAGCGGTGATCCCATCGAAGAACACCACGTCAGCGTTGGCTTTCTTGAGGTTGTCCTGCACGGAACGCGCCAGGCCTTCACCATACTGTTGTTTGTCGTGAACGATCGCAATGCGCTTCGGCTTCACTTTTTCAACGATATATTTGGCAGCAGTCGGGCCCTGATCGGAATCCAGACCGGTGGTACGTAACACCAGGTTATAGCCGCGCGCGGTCAGCTCCGGCGCCGTTGCCGCTGGGGTAATCATCAGAATGCCTTCGTCTTCATAGATATCTGACGCAGGCTGAGTGGAAGATGAGCACAGGTGGCCGATAACATATTTAATCCCGTCGTTGACCACTTTGTTAGCTACCGCTACCGCTTGTTTCGGGTCACAGGCATCGTCATATTTCACCATGACCAGTTTGTCGCCTTTCACACCGCCTTTGGCATTGATATCTGCAATAGCCTGCTCTGCGCCAGTAAATTCCTGATCGCCATACTGAGCTACCGGACCGGACATCGCGCCGACGACAGCAACTTTAATATCCTTAGCAAACGCCATATTGCTCAAAGACAGGGCGATACATCCTGCCAATAACGCTTTACCCTTCATATTCATCCTGACAATCCCCATTATTGTGGTTATTACGTGTGTTGTGATGTTGTTGTTCAGCACTTTATTTCGATTATTGGATAGCCACCCGTGCTTTAGCAGCATACTCTGCTAAAACATACCCGATTTTTATTATTTTGGAATAGCTAAATTTGACATGCAGATAACAACTTGATGACAAAAAGCATAAACGTCAGGAGAGAGGGGGAGAGATAAAAACAAAAAACCCCGGATTTTCATCCAGGGTTTATCAGCATTTCCAGGTCGGCTGGAAGATTATGCTTCGATCGCCGCGCGCAATTTTTTCATGGCGTTCTTTTCAAGCTGACGAACACGTTCAGCGGAAACGCCATAGCGATCGGCCAGTTCCTGCAACGTCGACTTGTTGTCTTCGTCCAGCCAACGAGCACGAATGATGTCCTGGCTACGCTCGTCCAGACCTTCCATTGCGTGGGTCAGTTTGTTCGCGGCCTGATCTTCCCAGTTATCTTCTTCAATGCCGTCGGCAAAGTTAGAAGATTTATCCTGCAGATACAGCACCGGGGCCATCGGCTGGCTGTCAGACTCATCGTCTGAAGACATGTCAAACGTCATGTCCTGCGCCGCCATACGGGATTCCATTTCGCGCACGTCTTTGCTGGAAACACCCAGCTCGCGAGCAACCATTTCAACTTCGTCCTGGTTAAACCAGCCCAGACGCTGCTTGGTTTTACGCAGGTTAAAGAACAGCTTACGCTGCGCTTTAGTGGTCGCGACTTTAACGATACGCCAGTTACGCAGAACGTATTCGTGGATCTCAGCTTTGATCCAATGCACGGCGAAGGAAACCAGGCGCACACCCACTTCCGGGTTGAAACGGCGCACGGCTTTCATCAGGCCGATATTACCTTCCTGAATCAAATCCGCCTGCGGCAGGCCATAGCCCGCATAATTACGAGCAACATGAACAACAAAGCGCAGGTGAGACAGGATCAGCGTTTTAGCTGCTTCCAGATCGCCCTGGTAATGCAGCTTTTCAGCCAGTGCCCGCTCCTCGTCAGCCGACAACATCGGCCACGCGTTCGCAGCCCGGATGTAAGATTCCAGGTTACCAACAGGGGCTAAAGCTAAATTTTGCATTTCTTTGGTCATTCAAATCCTCTCAATCTTTTCATCTGGCGCATTGGCTAAAACCAATAGCAACAACCATGCCAGAGCTTATGAGCAACGAGAATATCATTCAATCTTTTATCAGACAGTGATTTTATCCACAAGTTCCATGTCGTAATGTGTATAGATTACGCACAAAATGTGACATCACAATGAATACGCCGGGAAGAGATCACAGGGACTCTTTCCCTGCAGAGCGAACTACTCAGTGCAGGGAAAGATTATACCAGAGATTTTTTAATCGGGGGTAAAGTGGCGTAAATGTTGAACCGTGGCAAGCCAGGCTGCCACCCAGCCAATCATCGAGCATACCAGCAGCAATAACAGGCATTCATCGAATGATAAGCCATTGATATCAAACTTGGTTCCAAATACCTGTGCCACTTCAGTCACCGCTGACGACAGACGCATCACCAAAATTTCTGACAAAATCAGTGAAAGAAATGCACCGGAAAAACCGAGCAGTGCCCCGCCGTAGAGGAACGGACGCAGGATAAATCCATCCGTCGCGCCAATCAGTTTTTGCACGTTAATGGTATCGCGACGCGCAAAAATACTCAGACGCACGCTGTTACCGATGACGAGGAAGACCGCCGCTACCATCAGCACGCCAATCATCGCGGAAACGCGTCCGACAAGGCCCGTCAGCGCCGCCAGGCGAGCGAACCAGCTGTCATCCATCCGCACTTCATCAATACCGTTGATTTGTGCGATGCGGTCACGCAGCGTGTTTAGCGACTCCGTACCCTGGAAGTCCAGTTTCGGGATCACCACCGCCACGGCCGGCAGCGGGTTCTCTTCCAGCATATCCAGCGCACCGCCAAATCCAGACCAGTTACGGAATTCGCCCAGCGCGTCGTCACGGGAAAGATAATTCACTTTCTCCACGCCCTGCTCGGCCTGCAACTGACCAACCACCCGCGCCGCCGCATCATCATCCAGCGTTTTTTGCAGGTAAACGGTGATCTGCGGGGACGGATAATACTGACTTGCTGCATGGTTTACGTTCTTATAAACCATGTAGCACACGCTTGGCAGCGTCAGGGAGATGGCAATAACCATCACCGTCAGGAACGTCGCCAGCGGCTTGCTTTTCAGGTCCTGTAACGCGCCCTGGAACGCATAACGTACCTGCTCATTAAAGACATTGGTTTTACGCGAGTTCGGCTTTGGCGTGGCCTTCGCACGCTTAGGCGCGTTGCGACCGCCATCACCCGGCGCACCGCCCGATTTACGAAAGCGATCCAGTCGGCCACCGAACTGTTTGATTTGGTTAATAGCGTCACGTCTATTCATGCGCCAGGCCTCCATGCAGATGTCCATCGCTCAGAACCATTTGGCGATAGGAGCGACGGGAGATCAGGCCAATATCGTGCGTGGCCATTAATACCGTGACCCCGACGCGGTTAAACTCTTCGAACAGGCGCAGGATCCCTTCCGACAGCGCGTCATCCAGGTTCCCCGTTGGTTCATCCGCCAGCAGCACCGCTGGTTTATTCACCACCGCACGGGCAATGCCGACGCGCTGTTGTTCACCGCCAGAGAGCTGAATAGGGAAGTTTTTCGCTTTGTCCAACAGCCCGACCTTATCCAGCGCCGCTGACACGCGACGACGAATATCGTCCCCGCTGGCGCCTGCGATGATCAGTGGAATTGCCACGTTATCAAACACGGTTCTGTCCATTAGCAGGTGGTGGTCCTGAAAAATCATGCCAATCTGACGACGCAGAAACGGCACTTCGCGGTTTTTCAAACGGCTGATGTCATGCCCGCTAAAGTAGATTTTCCCGGCGCTGGGCCGTTCAATTCCACAAATCAGCTTCAGCAGGGTACTTTTCCCCGCGCCGGAGTGGCCGGTCAGAAACGCCATCTCGCCAGGCTGCATATGGAAGGTCACTCCCTGCAGCGCTTGTCTCCCACCGAGATAGGCCTTGCTGACATGTTCAAAGCGAATCATTGTTAATCCTCTCGGGCAAAAAGTGCCTCTATAAAATCGTCCGCTTTAAACGGACGTAAATCCTCGATACGTTCGCCCACACCGATATAGCGGATAGGGATGCCAAACTGATCGGCAACCGAGAAGATAACCCCGCCCTTCGCCGTACCATCCAGCTTGGTCAGAGTGATACCGGTTAAGCCCACCGCTTCATGGAACAGTTTGGCCTGGCTTATCGCATTCTGCCCGGTGCTGGCGTCGATAGTCAGCATAACTTCATGCGGCGCATCTTCGTCCAGCTTCTTCATGACGCGAACGATTTTTTTCAATTCTTCCATCAGGTGCGATTTATTCTGCAAACGCCCTGCGGTATCAGCGATCAGCACGTCTACGTTACGCGCCTTCGCCGCCTGGATGGCATCAAAGATAACGGACGCGGAATCCGCACCGGTATGCTGAGCAATCACCGGAATATTATTACGCTGACCCCAGACCTGCAGCTGTTCTACCGCCGCCGCACGGAAAGTATCGCCCGCCGCCAGCATTACTGATTTACCCTGCTGTTCAAACTGTCGCGCCAGCTTACCAATAGTGGTGGTTTTGCCCACACCGTTGACGCCAACCATTAAGATAACAAATGGTGTTTTGCCCTCAACATTCAGCGGTTCGTCAACCTTCGCCAGAATCTCGCCCATCTCTTCTTTCAGCAGGCCGTACAGCGCTTCCGCATCTTTAAGTTGCTTGCGGCTGGCACCTTCTGTCAGATTCGCAATGATCTTACGGGTCGTTTCTACGCCCACATCGGCGATCAGCAGTTGCTCTTCCAGCTCTTCAAACAGATCATCGTCGATCTTTTTACCACGGAACAGACTGATAAATCCGGAACCGAGGTTTTCTTTTGTTTTCAGCAGGCTGCGTTTCAGTCGCGCAAAGAAACCTTCTTTGGTTGGTTTTTCCTGCTCCTGGATTACCTCTTCTTCTACCGGTTCTTCTACCGGCACCACCATAACCGCTTCTTCAGCAGCCTCAGCGGCCAGCGCCTGTGCTTCCAGCTCTTCGTCGGTCAGTTGCGGCTCGTTTTCAGCTTCTTCTTCAGCCGCCTCAACAATTTCCACGGTTTCCGCTTCGGCCTGCCACTCTTCGGCAGAAACTTCTTCGGTTTTCACCTCTTCCGGCAGCGGCAATTCTTCGCGTTCGATAACCACCGCCGCTGGCGTTTCCACTACAGTTTCAGCAACGGGTTCAGCAACCGGCTCAATTTCCGGCTGCGCTTGTTCGGCGACAGGTTCTTCTTCCGGCTGCAGTTTCTCAATTTCCGCAACCTGTTCAGTTACTTCAACGACTTCAGCAGCAAAGGCTTGCGTTTCCGCCTCGCTACGGGTTTCCTCGGCGCGCGGCTGTTCTTCAACGACGGTAGTTTCTTCAGCAACCGGTTGTTGTTCTTTGTTTTTTACTTCTGTCTCGTTTTCCGGTGCCTGCTCTTTTTGACCAAAGCCCAGCCAGGAAAAAAAGCCACGTTTTTTCTCTTTCGCCATTTGCGACTACACTCCCCCGCTGTTGCTTCATGGCACAGCGTCAACGCTATGTACATAGCAGCTAAAAAAATGATGAAATAGTCTATCACTTATACCCAATGAATTTCGAGTTACGTCAAGGCGGCAAGCGCACGAATCCCGATGAGCTTACTTTTAGTAAGTGATTCGGGTGAGTAAGTGCAGCCAACGAAGAGGTAACTTGAAAGGCGACGGGTTAACTTAACTCACATCACCGCCTGGAATGACATGCTATAGGCGGATTGAGCAATAATAGAAATGAAAAAACCGAATCACTCTGGTAGCGGCCAGATCCGCATTATTGGCGGGCAATGGCGTGGCCGTAAACTCCCGGTTCCGGACAGCCCCGGCCTGCGTCCGACCACCGACCGTGTGCGCGAAACGTTGTTTAACTGGCTGGCCCCGGTAATGGTCGATGCTCACTGTCTGGACTGCTTCGCCGGCAGCGGCGCGCTGGGGCTGGAAGCCCTCTCTCGCTATGCGGCAAATGCGACGCTTCTGGAGATGGATCGCGCGGTATCTCAGCAGCTACAAAAGAATCTCGCCACGTTGAAAGCCTCCCATGCCCGCGTCGTCAATACCAATACGCTGACATTTTTGGCTCAGACGGGTACGCCGCATAACGTGGTATTTGTGGATCCGCCGTTTCGCAAAGGGTTACTGGAAGAAACATTAACGCTTCTGGAAACTCATGGCTGGCTGGCAAATGAAGCGTATATTTACGTTGAAAGCGAAGTAGAAAACGGTTTGCCGCCGGTTCCGGTGAACTGGTCGCTATACCGTGAGAAAGTTGCCGGACAGGTCGCCTATCGCCTGTACCAACGTGAAGCACGAGGAGAACACGATGTTGATTAACCTGGGACGCCTGCTGATGCTGTGCGTCTGGGCATTTTTACTACTGAATATTTTCCAACCCTTTCCACGCCCGCTTAACATCTTCGTTAACGTCGCACTGATATTTATGGTGCTGATGCATGGCATGCAGCTGGCGCTACTAAAAAGCACCATGCCTAAAGATGGCCCGCAGATGACCAACGGAGAGAAAATCCGTATTTTTCTGTTCGGCGTCTTTGAGCTACTGGTGTGGCAGAAGAAGATTAAAGATCAACTGAAGAAGTAACTGCGATCTTTTCGCCCGGCGGCACGTTGCGAGCCGGGCCTGTAAAACACCATCACGGTGGTGATACGCCGTCCAGCTGATCTTTCAGTTTTGGAATATCTCTGCTGGCTCTTGTTTTCCGCAGGTGTTTCACCTGCTCACAAATCTCTTCGGTCCGGGTGTAATAGGTGCCAGACGTCGGGCCCGGACGCTCGCATAAAACATAGTTAGTACCAAGGGGATAAAAAATAACAATAAAAGAGAGGATATTTCCAACAACAAATCCTACCCCTGCGACGTGGATACCGATAGTAAATACCCTGTCGAAGAATTTGGGCGGCTGCATGCTTTTCGTAAAGGTCACGTAGGCAATACATAAAGTAAAGAAAAAACCCACAGGAAACATCAGCAGCAGAGAAAATGACCCCCAGAAAAAATAAACAATGCTCCTGGATTCAATAAGATCGGTAATGTCTGGCACACTGGCGTGATAAAACCCCCAACTAATCCCACCAACAAAAAGCATAAAAAAAAACGACTTACATCTTTTCTTAATATTCTCCAGATTAATATTAAAGCTCATATCAATAAATTCCGCCGTAAAGTGAACCGCTATATCCCGAGTGTCGAGAGTTCCACTCTGCAATTTTTTGCTGCTCTTTCATCCCCTCACAAATACACGCTATAAGTTTGTCTGACAGCTCGTATTTTTCGTCCACTTCATTGAGGATATAAGCAATAAAGAAACCTAATGCAACAGCACAAACAATTTCTCCCCAAACCGGAACTGCTGCGCTCGTTACAATAAATGAAGATAAGAACAACACAGGGGTTCTCCCAGCTAATTTGGAGGCAAAAACACTCACAATCACCTTCGCCACATCCATCGTCACGTTTCCCAGCAATGCGGCAACGTCATGTTCGGATTTAAAGATCAACTCAATCAACCGCCAGCATGCGGAAAACCAGATGCAGAATTTGGCCCCTGACATTATGCCATTTCGAAACCCGGCGCTGCCAATGCCCACTTCAAGTACCTTAGGATGATTAATCCCGTAACGGGTTCCGTTAAGAATGCGTCGCAGAGAAGGGTAGCCAGTAATCTTCACATACAGTTTTCCCTGATAAGCATACTGCGTAGCTTTAATCCCAAGGCCTTTTAAGGTAAAGACTATCTTCCCGGCCTGCTGATAAGAAAAAAGCTTCGACAGGTTTTTAGTAGCAAAAACCGTATCTCTGATATTCCCGGCATAATTCGTCGAAAAACTGACGGGTTTACTGCCCAGCAAATCATCAATCACGCCCTGAGCCTCTTCAAGCGTTAGCAGCATAATGTGTTGTGTATTGCTATTCAGGTTATTTTTCAGCGTTCTGATTTCGTTCTCGATACGCTGATTACGCTGCCAGTTATTTCCTCTAAGAATATCTTCACGATGATTCCCTATCCAGTCATAATAGCTTTCCATCATTGCTCCTTAAAAAATTCGCTCATCCCAAAGGCTGTATGCGCTGGTTCCAGCAATAAGATGTTCCCAGGAAATAGATTCGTAAGATAGTTCAATGATTTCTTCTGGCTGACCCGCACTGTCATCGATGGTATGAGGCACCTGCAAATGGATGCTGGATATTCTGGCATTGATAAGTTTTAGCACGTAATAACACTCGTTTAAACCCGCCGGACTCGTGCGATAGAAGCTAAATTCACAGCTCAATATTTCATTGTCTGTTATGGCTTTTCCTAACAAAGGCGAGGATTTATCTACCGGCTTAATAAATGTCAAACATTGATGGTTCACATTTTGCACCCGGCTCATGCCATGGTTAACTGTCATTACCATTATCTGGTCACGATGGGCAGGTTGTGATTTATTTCCGATTGAACTTACCGAAGCACATCCAGCAGAAATCAAACCCTGCGCCTGCCCATTTAAGGCCAGCCACATTGTATTCGCCATATAAATTCCTTAGTTTATTTTTATAAATATTTATATATACGATGAAGTTGAAATAGCAGAATAGTGAAAGACGGGTGGAAAAATAGTGATGCAATCGATGTTTTTAGGTAAGCGATAAATATGTAACCTACAAAATAATTATCGAGAAATTAATAAAAAATATACTTCAGAAGCATTATATATTTAATTTAAATTTATTGTCGGCGCTGACGCGATAAACACAGCGCCGATCGGCATTATTGCACCGGCGTAAACCCCTCAAAACGCGAACCTTTGTAACTTAGCGTGCCTTTATCCCCGACCGTTAGCGCATGGTACTGCTGAGCATCCAGACGAAACGTCTGCTCCAGGCCGCCGTTTTGTGGCTTAAAGCTGGCTTCATAGCGCATGCTGGTTCCCGCCGGGCTCACTTCCTGTTGACGGGATCGTCGATCGTTAAGCGGTTTTTCCCGTTTGTTACTCACCACCACCTGCTTTTGCACCAGCGGCGCCGCATCATTATCGGCTTTTTCACGCCGCTGCTGAACAAAGCGAAACGACGCGGCGACAACAATTAAGATAATGATAACAATGAAAAAAAGTGGTGGTTTGCTCATAGTATTAACCCATCAGAAAATGCGGAAATAAGCATACATTGCCCGTTATGGTGTTGTCATCTGGCAGTGTCGACCTCTACACTGGACAGTAGAGCCGTAAGCACCCCGCTTACGAAAAAATAACGAATTCAAGGAACTAAGATGCTTTGGTCGTTTATCGCTGTCTGCCTTTCCGCATGGTTGTTCGTGGATGCTTCCTATCGTGGGCCCGCCTGGCAACGCTGGGTCTTTAAACCCCTGACGTTACTCCTGCTGGCGCTGCTGGCCTGGCAGGCGCCAATGTTTAACGCTATCAGCTATCTTGTGCTGGCTGGTCTGCTGGCCTCGCTGCTGGGCGATGCGCTGACGTTATTGCCGCGCCAACGCCTGCTGTACGCCGTGGGGGCATTCTTCCTGTCGCATCTGCTGTATACCATTTACTTCGCCAGCCAAATGACGCTGTCGTTCTTCTGGCCTTTGCCGTTGGTGCTGGCGGTACTGGGGGCGTTGCTGATCGCCGTGATCTGGACGCGTCTGGAAGAGTTGCGCATTGCTATTTGTACCTTTATTGGCATCACGCTGATGATGGTCTGGATGGCTGGCGAACTGTGGTTCTTCCGCCCGACCGCTCCGGCGCTGTCGGCATTTATGGGCGCATCGCTCCTGTTCATCGGCAATATTGTCTGGCTGAGTAGCCATTACCGTCGTCGCTTTCGCGCCGATAACGCCATTGCCGCCGCCTGCTACTTCGCCGGGCATTTCCTGATTGTTCGTTCGCTGTATCTTTAAAACGCTTGACTCTGGAGTCGACTCCAGAGTGTATCCTCCGGTTAATACGAAATGATTATCAACCGGAGGATGCCATGTCGACACCTGATACCAATGGCAAAAAGGCCCCACAATTTTCTTCTTTCAAGCCAGCGCCTGCGCCACAAAAGGCGGATGACTGCTGCTGCGAAGGAAGCTGCTCCACTACACCGCCCGTATCCGATACCGTACTAGGTACCCGCTATTCCTGGAAAGTGGCGGGCATGGACTGTGCAGCCTGCGCCCGCAAAGTAGAGAATGCGGTCCGCCAGGTCAGCGGCGTCAACCAGGTCCAGGTTCTGTTCGCCACTGAAAAACTGGTGGTCGATGCCGGTTCCGATATCCGCCAGCAAGTTGAAAACGCGGTGCAAAAAGCAGGCTATACCCTGCGCGATGAGCACGCGACGGACGCCGCCCGCGAGTCACGTTTTAAAGAAAACCTACCGCTGATTTCGCTGATTATCATGATGGCGATTAGCTGGGGGCTGGAGCAGTTCAATCATCCCTTCGGTCAGATAGCGTTTATCGCCACCACGCTGGTCGGTCTGTATCCCATTGCCCGTCAGGCCCTGCGTCTGATGAAAACCGGCAGCTACTTTGCCATTGAAACATTGATGAGCGTGGCCGCCATCGGCGCACTGTTTATCGGCGCGACGGCGGAAGCCGCCATGGTGCTGCTGCTGTTTTTAATTGGCGAACGCCTGGAAGGATGGGCCGCCAGCCGGGCCCGTAAAGGGGTCAGCGCACTGATGGCGCTCAAACCGGAAACCGCCACGCGCCTGCGTAACGGCGAGCGCGAAGAGGTGGCTATTAATTGCCTCCGCCCTGGCGATGTTATTGAAGTTGCCGCGGGTGGGCGTTTACCTGCCGACGGCAAACTGGTCTCCGGGTTTGCCAGTTTTGATGAAAGCGCCCTGACCGGCGAATCGATCCCGGTTGAACGCGCCACCGGCGAGAAAGTCCCGGCAGGTGCCACCAGCGTGGACCGTCTGGTTACACTGGAAGTGCTCTCCGAACCGGGCGCCAGCGCCATTGATCGTATTCTGAAGCTGATTGAAGAAGCGGAAGAACGTCGCGCCCCCATTGAGCGCTTTATTGACCGTTTCAGTCGAATTTACACTCCAGCCATTATGGCGGTTGCGCTGCTGGTCACCCTCGTACCGCCGCTGCTGTTTGCCGCATCCTGGCAGGAGTGGATTTATAAAGGACTGACGCTGCTGTTGATTGGCTGTCCTTGCGCACTGGTGATTTCAACCCCCGCAGCCATTACCTCTGGTCTTGCCGCCGCGGCGCGTCGTGGGGCGTTAATCAAAGGCGGGGCCGCGCTGGAACAGTTGGGTAGTGTCACGCAGGTGGCGTTTGATAAAACCGGCACTCTGACCGTGGGTAAACCGCGCGTCACTGCGATTCACCCGGCGAGTGGTATTGGCGAAGCTGAACTGCTGGCGCTGGCGGCAGCGGTAGAGCAAGGTGCGACACACCCGCTGGCACAAGCGATTGTCCGGGAAGCACAAACACGCGAACTGACTATTCCTGTCGCAAGAGAGCAACGGGCTCTGGTTGGCTCTGGAATTGAAGCGCTGGTCAACGGCGAACGCGTGCTGATTTGCGCCGCCGGTAAGCAGCCTGCTGATGCCTTTGCCGGGCAGATAAGCGAGCTGGAAAGCGCGGGCCAAACGGTGGTGCTGGTGCTGCGTAACGATACTGTACTCGGCGTGCTGGCCCTACAGGACACGCTGCGCGACGACGCTCGCAGCGCTATCGCCGAGCTTGATCAGATTGGCGTGAAAGGCGTGATCCTGACCGGTGATAACCCGCGTGCGGCGGCCGCCATTGCCGGTGAACTGGGTCTCGAATTTAAAGCAGGACTCTTGCCGGAAGATAAGGTGCAGGCCGTTACCCATCTCAACCGACAATCGCCGCTGGCGATGGTTGGCGACGGTATCAACGACGCTCCGGCAATGAAAGCGGCTACCATCGGCATTGCGATGGGAAGCGGTACCGACGTTGCGCTGGAAACCGCCGATGCCGCCCTGACCCACAACCGCCTGCGCGGTCTGGTGCAAATGATTCAACTGGCGCGGGCCACCCACGCCAATATTCGCCAGAACATTGCGATTGCGCTGGGCCTGAAGGGGATTTTCCTCGTCACCACGCTGCTCGGGATAACCGGATTGTGGCTGGCAGTGCTGGCCGATACGGGGGCAACGGTACTGGTGACCGCTAACGCGCTGCGGTTGTTACGTAAAGGATAGTTTTTTGCCGGATGACGGCGTGGCCATATCCGGCCTACGGGTTACACGTTCTTTGTAGGCCGGATAAGCGTTAGCGCCATCCGGCAAACAAAACTAGTGACCTTTACGCAGCAGATAGCGGTACGGCAGCGAGTCGGTCTCTTTAGCCACCAGCTCATGCTCCATAAAGGTACAGAAGCCAGGAATATCGCGGGTTGTTGCCGGATCGTCGGCGACAATCAACAGTGTTTCACCGGCCTGCATGCCACGTACGGTTTTACGCACCATCATCACCGGTTCCGGGCAGCGCAGTCCCTGGGCATCAAGAGTATGGTCGGGGGAAGTAAACAGGTCGCTCATCGTCGTCTCATTCATACAAAAACGGCGTTATTTTACGCTCTGTTGTGGCGTAAGCCAATCAGGTTAACGATTGCGTGAAAAACAACCATTGCAATGTGCTCTTAAAGCAGTATCATGCGACGGTTTTTTATTGGGTTCCCTCACCCCATCCAACAAAAAGGTCACAATATGACTCCGTTTACACAAACTCAGCGCGTAAAAGCGTTGTTCTGGCTATCGCTATTTCATCTGCTGGTGATCACCTCCAGCAACTATCTGGTGCAGCTTCCAATCTCCATTTTTGGTTTCCATACCACATGGGGCGCGTTTAGCTTTCCGTTTATTTTCCTCGCGACCGACCTGACCGTGCGTATTTTTGGCGCGCCGCTGGCTCGACGTATCATCTTTGCGGTGATGATCCCCGCGTTGCTGATCTCCTATGTCGTTTCGTCCCTGTTTTATATGGGATCGTGGCAGGGATTTGGCGCACTGCTGCACTTTAACCTGTTTGTTGCCCGTATCGCCGCCGCCAGCTTTATGGCTTACGCGCTGGGACAAATTCTGGATGTGCATGTCTTTAACCGCCTGCGCCAGAACCGTCGTTGGTGGCTGGCACCGACAGCGTCCACGCTATTTGGCAATATCAGCGATACGTTGGCCTTCTTCTTTATCGCTTTCTGGCGTAGCCCGGATGCCTTCATGGCCGAGCACTGGATGGAAATCGCACTGGTCGATTACTGTTTCAAGGTGCTGATCAGCATTATTTTCTTCCTGCCGATGTACGGCGTGCTGCTGAATATGTTGCTGAAAAGGCTGGCAGATAAATCCGAAATCGCTGCATTGCAGACGAGTTAAAGGTTCATTTTCCGAGTTGTGATAAGATGGACGAATGAGCCGTTATGGCCGTTTATCGAAAGGAAGAAGTCAATGCGCAATCTGGTTAAATATGTCGGTATTGGCCTGCTGGTTATGGGGCTTGCAGCCTGTGATAATAGCGATACAAAAGCGCCAGCCGAGGGTGCTGCCGCAGAAAGTAGCGCCAGCGGACAACCGGTCAGCCTGCTGGACGGCAAACTCAGTTTTTCCCTGCCAGCGGATATGACCGATCAGAGCGGCAAGCTGGGCACCCAGGCGAACAATATGCACGTCTATTCTGACGCAACCGGCCAGAAAGCGGTGATTGTGATTGTTGGCGACAACACCAACGAAGACCTGGCTGTGCTGGCAAAACGTCTGGAAGATCAGCAGCGTAGCCGCGACCCACAGCTGCAGGTCGTCACCAATAAATCTATTGAGCTGAAAGGCCACACGCTGCAGCAGTTAGACAGCATCATCTCAGCCAAAGGCCAGACCGCTTACTCTTCCGTAGTGCTGGGTAAAGTGGACAATCAACTGCTGACCCTGCAAATCACGCTGCCTGCTGACGATCAGCAAAAAGCGCAGACTACCGCAGAAAACATCATTAACACGCTGGTTATCCAGTAACGGTTAAGACGATGACGCGGCCTCCGGTGACACCACCTGAGGCCGTTTTTTTAGCCGCCATGTCAGCAATAACGCCACCGCCACCAGCCCAGCGGCCGCCAGATAGATAACCGGCACGCCCGCCCACGTCATTATCAACCCGGCCAGCGGCCCGGTAACCCCCAGCGATAAATCCATAAACACCGTGTAGGTCGCCAGCGCAGCGCCCTGATTTTGCTGCGGGACGGCTTTTACCGCTACCACGCCCAGCGCCGGGAAAACCAGTGAGAACCCAGCCCCAGCCAGCAGAACGCCGATTTTCGCCATCCACGGCATGGAAGCCATCCCGACCAGCAGCAGCCCGACAATCTCGACGCTAAAGCAAATCATCGCCACATTCAGCCCGCCTAAACGGTTGATACCATTTGGGAACAACAGTCGAGTGCCGACAAATGTGCAGCTAAAAAGCGTCAGCGCGAAAGCTGCGCCGTCCCAGCCTTTGGCATCATAAAACAGGGTAATAAACGTAGCGATCACCCCAAATCCAGCGGAGGCCAGGGCCAGCGCCATACCGTACAACCAGACACGCCCGAGCACCGCGCGAAACGGCAACGGTTTGCCTTTGCTGGCCTTCACCGCAGGACGAGGGAGCGCCAGCAGTATCGCCACCAGCGCCACGCCCATCACGGTCAGCGCCAGCCCCTGTAAGCCCCCCCAGGCATAAAACAGAACGCCCAGCGGCGCGCCTATCGCCATCGCGCCATAGGTCACGATGCCATTCCAGGAAATCACCCGTCCGATGTGCATTGAGCCAACCACCCCCACGCCCCACAGCGTAGAGCCAGTTCCGGCAAAGCTCTGCCCAATCCCGAGAATCACCCGCCCCAGACACAGCAGCAGCAGACTAGCCAACGGCCAGCCGTTCGTTGATCCTGCCAGCAAATAGCCCAGACCACTTAAAAAGCAGCCACATAGCCCGAATACCACAATTTTCTTTGGCCCCAGCAGGTCAGCATAGCGACCTGCATGCGGACGGCTCAGCAGCGTAGCGAAATATTGCAGGCTGATAACCAACCCAGCCCAGAAGGCGCTGAACCCCATCACATCGTGGACGTAGCCCGGCAATACCGCGAGCGGCAGGCCGATGGTCAGATAGCTGGCGAAGTTGAACATCACCACAGAGACAATGCGCAGGTTAAGGCGTAAACCGCTCAGCGTCGGTTCAGCGACGGGTTCGGGCATGGAGGGTCACCACGTTTTCACAACAGTGTTTCATTTCTACCATGTTGCCGCGCAGAAATCAGCAGTCAGTTTAGGAATCTCAGCCGCAAGCCAGCCGCTACACTTAATGCAAAAACGCAAACAGGAAGAAAATATGACAACCGCTCAGCCCGATAAAACGGGTTTGCACATTTTACTCAAACTGGCTGCTCTGGTGGTGATCCTCGCCGGTATTCATGCCGCGGCGGATATCATTGTGCAACTGCTGCTGGCCCTCTTTTTTGCCATTGTATTGAATCCACTGGTCGCCTGGTTTATTCGCCGGGGAGTACGTCGCCCGGTTGCCATTACGCTCGTAGTGGTGGTGATGCTGTTCGTCCTCACGGCACTGATCGGCGTCCTCGCATCTTCGATCACGGAATTCATGGCCATGCTACCCAAATACAACAAGGAGCTGACACGTAAGGTCCTGCATCTGCAAGAGATGGTTCCCTTTTTAAATCTGCATATGTCCCCGGAGCGCATGCTACAACGCATGGACTCCGACAAAATAATGACCTTCACCACCACGCTGATGACAAGTCTTTCCGGCGCCATGGCCAGCGTCGTTCTGCTGGTGATGACGGTCGTCTTTATGCTGTTTGAGGTACGTCATGTTCCTTATAAGCTGCGCTTTTCGCTGAACAACCCACAAATCCATATTGCGGGGCTGCATCGGGCGCTCAAGGGCGTATCTCACTATCTGGCACTGAAAACGTTGCTCAGCTTATGGACCGGTGCCATCATCTGGCTGGGTCTGGCGCTGATGGGGATTCAGTTTGCTCTGATGTGGGGCGTGCTGGCCTTCCTGCTAAACTACGTGCCCAACATTGGCTCGGTCATTTCCGCCGTCCCGCCCATGATCCAGGCGCTGCTGTTCAACGGCATTTACGAATGCGTACTGGTTGGTGCGCTGTTCCTGGTGGTGCATATGGTTATTGGCAATATCCTCGAACCCCGCATGATGGGGCATCGGCTGGGATTATCGACGCTTATCGTCTTCCTCTCTTTGCTGGTATGGGGATGGCTGCTCGGCCCGGTAGGCATGCTGCTCTCTGTGCCGCTAACCAGCGTGTGTAAAATCTGGATGGAAACGACCACAGGCGGCAGCAAACTGGCAATTTTACTGGGACCCGGCAGGCCCAAAAGTCGATTACCGGGATAAACTTGCAAACAGCATGTGAAGAGTGGTACACAACCCCATTATTACTAAAGGTTAGTCCTGATATGTACCGGATCGTTCTTGGGAAAGTTTCTGTTTTAAGCGCTGGCGAACTGCCTGCCGCGATGAAAGAGCAAGCGCCGCAAGGTGTTCGCCGTGCGCGCTGGCTGGCAGGTCGCGTGCTGCTTTCCCATGCCCTTTCGCCATTACCGAACATCATCTATGGCGAGCAAGGAAAACCGGCCTTTTCCGCCGACACGCCGCTGTGGTTCAATCTCAGCCACAGCGGCGATGACATCGTCCTGCTGCTCAGCGACGAAGGGGAAGTCGGCTGCGATATTGAAGTTATTCGCCCGCGCGATAACTGGCAAACGCTGGCAAATACGGTATTCAGTCTTGGGGAACACGCTGAAGTTGAAGCCGAACACCCGGAGCAACAGCTGGCGGCGTTCTGGCGCATCTGGACGCGTAAAGAAGCTATCGTGAAACAGCGCGGCGGCAGTGCCTGGCAAATCGTCAGCGTCGACAGTACCGCCCTGACCTCCTCACTCTCCGTCAGCCAGTGCCAGATCGATACCCTGAGCCTGGCGGTTTGCACCCCCACGCCATTTACCCTGACCGCCGACGCCGTACACAGGCTGTAATGTTTTCATTCCCGTGCGCCGCCGCGCAATATCGTAAGGTTGAAATCTGATGCAACGTATCACCATCACACTTGATGACGATTTATTAGAAACGCTCGACGGCCTGAGTCAGCGCCGTGGCTACAACAACCGTTCCGAAGCGATCCGCGATATTCTGCGCGGCGCACTGGCGCAGGAAACCACTCAGGAGCACGGCACTCAGGGCTTCGCGGTGCTTTCGTATGTTTATGAGCATGAGAAGCGTGACCTGGCGAGCCGCATTGTTTCTACCCAACACCACCACCACGATTTATCGGTCGCCACGCTGCACGTGCACATCAACCATGACGACTGCCTGGAAATCGCCGTACTAAAAGGCGACATGGGCGATGTACAGCATTTTGCCGATGACGTGATCTCCCAGCGCGGCGTGCGCCACGGTCATTTGCAGTGCCTGCCGAAAGAAGAGTAATTGCCTGTTTCGTTGCCGGATGGCGGCTACGCATTATCCGGCCTACTCCGTTACCGTTTGTAGGCCAGGCAAGCGAAGCCCCCTGGCAATAATGTTTACGCCATCGTGCCAATCGTCTTTCTAAAGCGCAGCAGCGCTATCAGGAAGAACGCGCTGCCAATCGCCAACAGCGTCAGGAACTGCGGCCAGACGATGCCAAACCCAGCGCCGCGGTAAAGTATCGCCTGCGCGAGGCTGACAAAATGGGTAGTTGGCATAGTCAGCATTATGTCCTGCACCGCCTGCGGCATGCTTTCACGCGGTGTAGAACCACCAGAGAGCATCTGTAGCGGCAGCAGTACCAGAATCATCAGTAACCCCAGTTGCGGCATAGAGCGCGCCAGCGTGCCCATAAAAATTCCGATCGAGGTGGTGGCGAACAGGCTCAGCGCCACGCCCAGCATAAACAGTGGTATCGAACCTTCAATGGGTACGCCGAGCACGCCTTTTACCATCAGCATCAGCGATAAACCGGAAACCACCAGCACCACCAGACCCATCGACCAGATTTTTGCCATCATGATCTCAAACGGCGTCACCGGCATAACCAGCAGATGTTCTATTGTCCCGTGCTCGCGCTCGCGGATCAGCGCCGACCCGGTAAGCACGATCGCCAGCATGGTGATGTTGTTGATAATCGCCATCACCGCGCCAAAGCGGGCAGGTTCCAGATTAGGGTTAAAGCGCATACGCATTTCCAACGCCACCGGCGGCTCATTGTTATCACGGTAACGCGCCACAAAGCTGTTCACCTCGCCGCTGATGATATTCTGGATATAGCTGTTGCCGGTAAAGGCCTGGCTCATCCGCGTGGCATCGACGTTAACCTGTATATCCGGCTGCCGACCGGCCAACACATCACGCTGAAAATCAGGTGGAATGTTCACGGCGAAGGTGTAGCGCCCGGCGTCCAGTCCGGCATCCATCTCATCAGCGGTGATCATCTCCGGCGGTAAAAACCACGGGCGATAAAAGCTGTTCACAATCCGGTTCGACAACTGCGACTGGTCCATATCGGCAATAGCAATCGGAGCCAGATGCAGCGAACCCGGCAGGACGGTCGCGGAAGAATAAACCGAAATCGTGAAGGCAAAGACGATCAGCGTCAGCATCGCTTTGTCACCCAGCAGGCTGCGCAACTCTTTGATGCCGAGGTTATAAATATTGCGTAATCGGCGCATCACCCCTCCTGTTTTTTCAGCAGTAATACGCTCAGACCAATCACCACCGGAATGGCTACCGCCAGCGGAATAAACAGCTGCCAGAGATCGGTCAGATCCAACGCTTTAGAGAACGTCCCACGCGCGATGGTCAGAAAATGGCTGGTCGGGTAAATTTCACCAATCCAGCGTCCAGGCCCTTCGAGCGAGGCGACCGGGTCGATCATCCCGGAAAACTGCGTCGCCGGGATCAGCGTAATAATCGCCGTACCAAAAATGGCCGCGATCTGGCTTTTCATAAACGTGGAAATTAACAGACCCAGCCCGGTGGCAATGGTGACGTACAACAGCGCGGCCAGCGTCAGGGTTAAAAAACTCCCCTTATGCGGGACGCCGAACACAAAAACTGACAGCGCACACAGCAGCAGGAAGTTAAGCATCCCCAGCACGATGTACGGCAACTGTTTGCCGAGTAAAAACTCGCTGCGAGTCGTGGGCGTAACGTACAGGTTGATAATCGACCCCAGCTCTTTCTCACGCACTACGCTGAGGGCGCTGAGCATCGAGGGGATCATCATCAGCAGCAGCGGGATCACCGCCGGAACAATCGCCGGCAGACTCTTTACATCCGGGTTGTAACGATAGCGAGTTTCAATGGTCATCAGCCCGTTTTGCCCACTGGAATTGGGTTGCCGCGCCATCACGTCCTGCAGCCAGGTCTGGTGCATCGCCTGTACGTAGCCTCTGACCGTTTCAGCGCGGCTCGGCATTGCGCCATCGACCCAGACGCCAATCTTCACCGGCGTGCCACGCGCGATATCGCGGCCAAAGTTTGGCGGGATCTCTATTGCTACCGCCACTTCGCCCGAACGCATCCGTTTGTCCAGCTCGTCATAACTGGTGAGCGGCGGCTGTTCGATAAAATAGCGCGATCCCGCCAGATTCAGCGTCCACGCCTGGCTGCTGACGGTCTGGTCACGATCGAGCACCGAAAAACGCAGGTTCTCCACATCCATGCTGATGCCGTAGCCCATGATCAGCATCAGGATCACTGTGCCCATCAGCGCCAGCGTTGAACGTACCGGATCGCGTCGTAGTTCCAGCGCTTCACGGCGGCTGTAGCTGAACAACCGCCGCAGGCTAAAGCCCTGCCGCGGCGGCTGACTATTTTCATGCGCTATCGGAACATTGGCTGGCGGTAACTGAGCTTCCGGAGCCGGGCCTGCCGCTTCCTGTAACCAGGAGATAAACGCCTCTTCCAGACTGGCGGCGCCACGCTGTTTCACCAGTTCCTGCGGCGTGCCGCTGGCCAGTACTTTTCCGGCGTGCATCAGCGACATCCGGTCGCAACGCTCCGCTTCGTTCATAAAGTGGGTGGAGATAAAAATGGTCACTTTGTCCTGCCGCGACAAATCGACCATCAGTTGCCAGAACATGTCCCTCGCCACCGGATCGACCCCGGAGGTCGGCTCATCAAGAATGAGCATTTCCGGGCGATGGATCACCGCCACCGCCAGCGACAGGCGTTGACGGATCCCCAACGGCAGCGCGCCGGGCAACGCGTCTTCGACATCGGTCAGCGAAAAGCGCTCGCTCATCTCTTTTACCCGCCCGGGGATTTCTGCTTCGGGGATATGGAACAACCGCGCATGTAGTTCGAGGTTTTGCCGGACAGTTAGCTCGCTGTAGAGCGAAAACGCCTGCGACATATAGCCCACCCGGCGGCGGGTATCGATATTCTTCGGGTCAACCGCTTGCCCAAACAACCACGCCTCACCTTCGCTTGCGGGTAGCAGACCGGTGAGCATCTTCATGGTGGTGGATTTACCGCAGCCATTGGAGCCGAGAAAACCGAAGATTTCCCCGCGCGGAATACGAAAGTTAACGTGGTCAACGGCGACAAACTTACCGAAGCGCATAGTCAGGTCTTTCGCCTCGATGGCAATCTCTTCCTGCTCAGCGTGATACGGTGGGATCACCACCGGCTTATGCGCCTGGCGCTGGGCTTCAGGTAGCAGCGCGATAAACGCCTGCTCCAGCGTGTTGCTGTTGGTTTGTTCGCGTAGCTGCTGGGCGCTCCCGGTGGCTAACACCTCCCCGGCGTTCATCGCTACCAGCCAGTCAAAGCGCTCGGCTTCTTCCATGTAAGCGGTCGCAACCAGCACGCTCATGTTGGTCTGCCGCTGGCGAATGCTGTTAATTAGATCCCAGAACTGGGCGCGGGACAGCGGATCGACCCCGGTGGTGGGTTCATCGAGAATTAACAGTTCCGGGTCGTGGATTAACGCGCAGCACAGCCCCAGTTTTTGCTTCATCCCGCCCGAGAGTTTCCCGGCGGGACGGTCGCGAAACGGTGCCAGGCCGGTGCTGTTCAGCAGCTCGGTAATCCGCGCTTCGCGTTCCGCTTTATCATGACCAAACAGCCGGGCAAAGAAATCGACGTTCTCATACACCGACAGCGTATGGTACAGGTTTTTCCCTAACCCCTGCGGCATCCAGGCAATGCGCGGGCAGACATCCCGTCGATGTTTTGGGTCGCGCATATCGCCGCCCAACACCATCACGTTGCCGTGTTCAATGACCCGCGCGCCGGAGATGAGCGACAGCAGGCTCGATTTTCCGACGCCATCCGGGCCAATAAGCCCCACCATACAGCGGGCAGGGATATCCAGCGTGATGTTGTTCAGCGCGACCGTTTTCCCGTAATGCTGACTCACGCCGTCAAGGTGCGCCACGGGAGGAACGGGAACCAGCGCCAGATGCGTCATTGCGGCAACCTCACCACCAGGTCGTCAGGCCAGGGGCGATTTTCATCAACACGCACCCACGCCATGCCCGGCAGACCGGTTTTCACGTACTCCAGATGCTGCTGCAACAGCTCTGGCGGGATACGCGCTTTAACGCGGAACATCAGCTTCAGCCGTTCATCACTGGTTTCGACCGTTTTCGGTGTGAACTGCGCAACACTAGCCACAAAGCTAATGGTCGCCGGAATACGCAGATCCGGCGCGGCATCCAGCACCAGGCGAGCTTCACCGCCAATCTTCAATAAACCAGCCTGTTCGGTAGGTAAGAAGAACGTCATGTAGACATCGCTGAGATCGACCATATTCAGTACGCGACCGCCCGCGGAAAGCACCTCGCCCGGTTCGGCGACACGGTACTGCACGCGACCATCGCGCGGGGCTTTCAGCTCGCTGTCATCAATATCAGCGGCTATGCGACGTTCGGTGGCCTGCGCGGCTTCTACGCGGGTTTGCGCCTGAATGATGCTGGTACGAGCGGCTTCAATTGCGGCTTTTGCCGCAGAGACCTGCGCCTTTGCGGATTCCAGTGCCGCGCGAGCGCTTTCAGCCGCAGCCCTGTCGTCATCCAGTTGTTGCTCGGATACAGCCCCACGCAGGGATAGCGAACGGGAGCGAACGTGACGTTTAGAGACCGACTGCAGTTCCGCCTCGCGCTGTTTTACCACCGACTGCGCGGCGCGCATTTCACTTTGCCGCTGTTCCAGCAGCGCTCGTGCCGCCGCCACCGCGCTTTCGGCTTCTTTGATTTGCGCGACAGCTTCCAGCCGCTGCTCCTGCAGCACGCGGGTATCCATTTTCGCCAGTACCTCGCCCTGACGAACGAACTGTCCTTCCGATACGAGGATCGTATCGATACGCCCGGCAATTTTGGTGGCAATATCCACTTCGGTAGCTTCAATTCTGCCGTTGCTGGCCGCGAAACCTTCCGGAATCCCCGCAGGACGCAACATCCACCATGCTATTGCAGCAACCACCACCACAATACCCGCGCCCCACCACACCAGATGACGCTTAATCTTTTCCATATCCGACCCGCCGTAATCCCTGTTATCAAACGATGCGTGTCACAAAGCCCACTGAACAGCTATTCAGCGGGAGATTCCATCCGGGATGAGAAGGAATGAGAAATAATGGCCAGAGTGCGGACAGGCGTTATAGCAACGCACACCGCGAAGGAAGTGAGTGACGAAAATGCTGCGAAATCGGGTACTAATGTTGTCATCATCAGCGTTCCTGGCCGGAAATGAAACACGCATACTCATAACTGCTGTCTATTGAATACTAACACCTGGATTCAATATGTCTATTCGGTTGTCGTTTCCAGTTCAGCCCTGGCACAAGAAATATTTCGTATATCTACGATTGATAAACAATCGCAACTATAAACATAATCAATGATTAGGCATCCCTATAATAGCGGCTCATTTACCGATCTCGTTATGGCGAGGCTCCTGTACAAATACAAGTTACCGCCCTGCTGGTATCGAGAGAGACCACTCAGGGAAATACAGGCATCCATCGAATCAAGGTGTTGCCAAGGTAACTTCTGACGATTTCACCATCGGACAGATACGTTGTTCAGTGCTAAAACCAGGACGTAGGGATCTGCCTGTGCTAACCCTGTCTTGTTCGCCCCTATGAGAGATTTTTATAGGGAATTACACCATGTCATCTATGCCACTCTGCGCCGCTCATCATCCTATGCCGGATTTCAATGGCGACGCTATCGCCCAATATATGCGCACCGATTTTATTACTCTGCCAGACCATCTCAGCGTGAACGGCGCTCGCGAGTACTTTGTCTCCCAACTCACAACGGATGACATCCCAGGCCAGGTCTTTGTTGTGGCTGGAAAAGCGCTGCGCGGGGTGTTATCCATCAAGCGCTTATTGCAGGAAAAAGATACGTCGCTGAACATCAATCATCTTACGGACAGCTGTTTATTTCATGTAAAGCCTGATGATGAACGGGCGCAGGTCGTTGCCGAGTTAGCCGAACGCGAAGTCGATCTGGTTGCTGTCGTTGAGAGAGGTGAGCTGGTCGGTTGTCTGATGGAAAAAGAGATCGCTCATCTACAGGAAGATGATGTTACCGAAGACGTTCAGCTTCAGGGCGCCACGCTACCGCTGGAAAAACCCTATCTGGAAATTAGTCCGTGGACATTGTGGAAAAAACGTTCGGTCTGGCTCCTGCTGCTGTTTGTCGCAGAAGCCTATACCAGCAGCGTGCTTCAGCATTTTGAAGAGGCGCTGGAATCTGCAATTGCCCTGGCCTTTTTTATTCCGCTATTAATTGGTACTGGCGGCAACAGCGGTACGCAGATCACTTCGACGCTGGTACGTTCAATGGCGCTGGGAGAAGTGCGGCTGCGCGATATGGGTCGGGTGATCCGCAAAGAAGTTTCAACTTCGCTGCTGATCGCTCTGACGCTGGGCCTGGCAGGGTGCTTGCGCGCGTGGATGATGGGCATCGGTATGGAAATCACGCTGATCGTCAGCCTGACGCTGGTTTGCATTACGCTGTGGAGCGCCGTGGTGTCATCAGTGATCCCCATGGTGCTCAAGCGTATCGGCATTGATCCCGCCGTGGTTTCAGCCCCGTTTATCGCCACGCTTATCGACGGTACCGGGTTAATTATCTACTTTAAAATCGCCCAGCACTTTCTTGGTCTGAACTAATGATAACGCCCGGCAGCTCAGGTTGTCGGGCGTCACAGTCAGGCTGGCGCTAAATCTTGCGCGCACGCCCAGGCACTCGACCATGCCCACTGGAAGTTATAGCCTCCCAACCAGCCGGTAACGTCCATCACTTCGCCGATAAAATAGAGTCCCGGCACTTTACGTGCTTCCATCGTGCGCGATGAAAGCTCATTGGTATCAACGCCGCCCAGCGTGACTTCAGCGGTACGATACCCTTCTGTACCGTTCGGCTGCACCCGCCAATCGGTCAGCGTCTCAACCAGCGTTTGTTGATCGCGCACGTTAAGCTGTTTCAGCGAGACGTCCGGGATTTGCCCTAACTGCTGTAAACATTCCACCAGCCGTTTTGGCAACTGCATAGCAAGCGTATTCTTTAAGCTCTGATTAGGGTGGGCGCTGCGTTGGTCATCGAGGAAGCTCGCAAGGTCAACATCCGGCAACAAATTAATGCTGACAAATTCGCCTAGCTGCCAAAAACTGGAAATCTGCAGTACGGCCGGACCAGAAAGCCCGCGGTGCGTAAAGAGCAGATTTTCACGAAAGACGGTGCCGTCCTCGGCGGTGATAACGGAAGAAACGGACACGCCAGAGAGCACCTGAAGCTGCTCCAGCAGTGGCTTATGCAACGTAAAGGGCACCAGTCCTGCGCGCGTTGGCAATACGTTCAGACCGAACTGTTCGGCAATTTTATAACCAAACGGCGTTGCCCCCAGACCCGGCATAGAGAGACCACCGGAGGCAATAACCAGCTTTTTCGTGCCCACGGTCATCCCGTTCAATTCGAGAATGAAATCATCACCCTCTCGCTCGACGCTCAGGACTTCGCTACGTAACCGCATAGTTACGTTACCTTTTTCACACTCGTCTACCAGCATATCGACAATTTGCTGTGCGGAATCATCGCAGAACAGCTGGCCTAGCGTTTTTTCGTGCCAGGCAATACCGTGTTTGCCCACCAGGTCGATAAAATCCCACTGCGTGTAACGCGCCAGCGCCGATTTGCAAAAATGGGGGTTTTGGCTCAAATAGGCGGCAGGCTCGACATAAAGATTGGTAAAGTTGCAGCGTCCCCCGCCAGACATGAGAATCTTGCGCCCCGGCTTTTTACCATTATCAATCAGCAGTACGCGACTACCTGCTTGTCCTGCCTGCGCGGCACAAAACATACCCGCTGCGCCAGCGCCTATAATAACGGTATCAAACCTTTCCACGTTGCGATCCTCTCTAAAAAGCGGGTGTGAATTGTAAAGATTCCTCAGTGGTCGCACCAGCACCAAACTACCGATAAAGGGTATTTAACTGAAATATATAGGATAATTCTTTAGTGGTGTAAAACAAAGCAGGAGACAAATCAAAAAAACTCTATATTTCACTTTGCCCGCGCCGCCAAAGTCACTGATAATGCGCCGCGTTCATGTCCTCAAAATGGCGTAACGTCCTATGCTACATTTGTTTGCTGGCCTGGATTTACATACCGGGCTTTTACTATTGCTTGCTCTGGCTTTTGTGCTGTTCTACGAAGCGATTAACGGCTTCCATGATACAGCCAATGCTGTCGCAACCGTGATCTATACCCGTGCAATGCGTTCGCAATTGGCGGTGGTCATGGCTGCGGTGTTCAACTTCTTTGGTGTTTTGCTGGGCGGTCTCAGCGTGGCGTATGCCATCGTGCATATGCTACCAACGGATCTGCTGCTTAATATGGGATCGTCACATGGCCTTGCCATGGTGTTCTCCATGCTGCTGGCAGCAATTATCTGGAACCTGGGTACCTGGTACTTTGGTTTACCTGCATCCAGCTCCCACACGCTGATTGGCGCCATTATCGGTATTGGTTTAACCAATGCGCTGATGACTGGCACCTCGGTAGTGGATGCACTTAACATTCCGAAAGTTATCGGTATTTTTGCTTCGCTTATCATCTCGCCAATTGTTGGTCTGGTGGTTGCAGGCGGTCTTATCTTCATTCTGCGTCGCTACTGGAGCGGTACAAAAAAACGTGCCCGTATCCACCTGACGCCAGCAGAACGTGAAAAGAAAGATGGCAAGAAAAAGCCGCCGTTCTGGACCCGTATTGCCCTAATCCTCTCCGCTATCGGCGTGGCGTTCTCTCATGGCGCTAACGACGGGCAGAAAGGCATTGGTCTGGTGATGCTGGTGCTGATTGGCGTAGCGCCTGCAGGCTTCGTGGTGAATATGAATGCTTCCGGTTACGAGATTACCCGTACCCGTGATGCCATCAATAACGTCGAAGTCTTCTTCCAGCAGCGTCCTGACCTGCTTAAACAGGCCACAGGCGTAGACCAGTTGATTCCGTCCCCGACGGACGCGGCACCAGCGACGACGACAGAGTTCCATTGCCACCCGGCGAATACCATCAACGCGCTGGAACGTGCGAAAGGTATGCTGGCGAACCTGGAAACCTACGACAAGTTAAGCGTCGAACAGCGTGGTCAGCTGCGCCGTATTATGCTGTGCATCTCTGATACCACGGATAAAGTGGTTAAGCTGCCTGGCGTAAGCACTGACGATCAGCGTCTGCTGAAAAAACTGAAAGCTGACATGCTGAGCACCATTGAGTATGCGCCTATCTGGATCATTATGGCCGTCGCACTGGCGCTGGGCATTGGTACCATGATCGGCTGGCGTCGCGTAGCCACCACCATTGGTGAGAAAATCGGTAAGAAAGGCATGACCTATGCCCAGGGGATGTCGGCACAGATGACTGCCGCAGTCTCTATCGGTCTCGCCAGTTACACCGGTATGCCCGTTTCCACCACCCACGTTCTCTCTTCTTCCGTTGCGGGGACGATGGTTGTTGATGGCGGCGGTTTACAGCGTAAAACGGTGACCAGCATTCTGATGGCCTGGGTCTTCACCCTGCCAGCCGCAATTCTTCTTTCCGGCGGGCTTTACTGGCTCTCTCTGAAGCTTATCTAAGCGAATGCACGGTAAAAAAGCGGGTCAGTTTTCTGACCCGCTTTTTTTGTATCTGTCGTTGGCATCAGTGCCAGATAATCAGCGCAACCATGCTGATTAGCACCAGGCCACATAGCGCGCTGGTGAGGATGAACTGACCGCGAACCCGCTCACAGCGGCGAATAAACTCATCATCATGATGATCGCGGTAACGCTGAGCGTAGATATACCACACCAGACGCATCTGCTTGTTCGGTTGCCCATGCGAGGTAAAAAAGCCCCCACCATCTACATACTGGTAAAGCAATGGATCGCAACCACGAAGTACCACTAACAGTGCGCGTAACGAAGAAAAATAGCGCGCCATATTAACAATGCAAACGACACATAAAGCCCAGAACAATGCAATGGTGCTTATCATACCTCCTCCCCGGCGACCCGCCCACGGAACTCCTTTCCGGGACTACCGCTCCCCGATACCCTGCCAAATCATTCAGTGAAGAGTACAGCCGAACCGTTCGTATTAGTATCACGCATCCGAACGCCTCTCTAGATAGTGTAGGAGATTAGTTAATTTTTTTGCCAGAAGGTTAATCGCTATCAATGCAATTAACTAAAAAATTTGTTTAACTGCTTGGCAAGCAAGGCGGATTGACGGATTATCCTGGTCGCTATAATGTAAGGATAGTCCTTATATGGTACGTTTTTACGACTGGGCTAGCCCCGCGCGCAAGGTTCGCAGGATGCGGATGACGCGGCGGCAGGTAAACGCCAGCAGGCTAGTCATCGACAACTTATGGAAGGAGTAACACTATGGCTTATAAACACATTCTTATCGCGGTTGATCTTTCTCCGGAAAGCAAAGTTCTGGTTGAAAAAGCGGTCTCTATGGCGCGGCCTTACAATGCTAAAGTCTCCCTTATCCACGTTGACGTAAACTATTCCGACCTGTACACCGGGCTTATCGACGTGAACCTGGGCGACATGCAGAAACGCATTTCTGAAGAAACCCACCACGCGCTAACCGAGCTTTCCACCAACGCAGGCTACCCTATCACCGAAACCCTGAGCGGTAGCGGCGACCTGGGTCAGGTTCTGGTTGATGCCATCAAAAAATACGACATGGATCTGGTCGTTTGTGGTCACCACCAGGATTTCTGGAGCAAGCTAATGTCCTCCGCGCGCCAACTGATCAACACTGTCCACGTCGACATGTTGATTGTTCCGCTGCGTGACGACGAAGAAGCATAAAACGCTGGCCGTCGGGAGATAACCCGATGCGCTACAAGTCGTTAAGCCTGTAAACGCCCGCCTTTGCGGGCGTTTTTGTTTTTATCATTCAGACACAATTAGTACATCAATCCAACAAATAAATCATAATTAGTGTGATCAACTAATTGGATCGAAAACTATCTCTATAATACTCTACGCCTGCGGCCAATAACCGCAGTCTATAACAAAATAAGACTTTTTCGGCGCGTTTAAGCATACGCGTTCATACTTTTCGGGATGGCTTTGAAAGGCGATGGAATATGAATAAAACTGCACCTACGGGCTTGCTGCAGCAACCTCGTCCGTTCTTCATGATCTTCTTTGTGGAATTATGGGAACGATTTGGCTATTACGGCGTTCAGGGCATCCTGGCGGTATTTTTTGTTAAGCAACTCGGTTTTTCTCAGGAACAGGCATTCGTCACCTTTGGTGCTTTTGCCGCGCTGGTTTACGGCCTGATCTCGATCGGCGGCTACGTCGGCGACCATCTGTTAGGTACCAAGCGCACGCTGGTACTCGGCGCCATTGTGCTGGCGATCGGCTACTTCATGACCGGGATGTCACTGCTTAAGCCCGACCTGATTTTTATTGCTTTGGGTACCATTGCCGTCGGTAATGGGCTGTTTAAAGCCAACCCGGCAAGCCTGCTGTCAAAATGCTATCCACCGAAAGACGCCCGTCTGGACGGTGCCTTCACCCTGTTTTATATGTCGATTAACATCGGTTCACTGCTGTCGTTGTCGCTGGCACCGGTGATTGCCGATAAGTTTGGCTACGCGGTGACCTATAATCTGTGCGGGGCCGGGCTTATTGTCGCGCTGTTGGTCTACTTTGCCTGCCGTGGAATGGTGAAGAATATCGGTTCAGAGCCGGACCATAAGCCGCTGAATTTCCGTAATCTATTCTGCGTGCTGGCTGGAACGGTAGTGATGGTATTTATCTGCGCCTGGCTGATGCACAACGTGCAGATTGCCAACCTGGTGCTGATCGTCCTGTCAATTGCCGTGACGATCATCTTCTTCCGTCAGGCCTTCAAACTGGATAAAACCGGGCGCAACAAAATGTTCGTGGCCTTTATCCTGATGCTGGAAGCGGTGGTGTTCTACGTCCTGTACGCGCAGATGCCAACTTCACTGAACTTCTTTGCTATCAATAACGTGCATCATGAAATTCTTGGTTTCGCCATCAACCCAGTAAGCTTCCAGGCGCTGAACCCGTTCTGGGTGGTACTGGCGAGTCCGGTACTGGCCGCAATCTATACCCGTCTGGGCAACAAAGGTAAAGACCTGACCATGCCGATGAAGTTTACGCTCGGTATGTTCCTGTGCTCGCTGGGTTTCCTGACCGCCGCTGCAGCCGGAATGTGGTTTGCCGATGCGCAGGGGCTGACGTCGCCGTGGTTTATCGTGCTGGTGTATCTGTTCCAGAGCCTGGGTGAACTGCTGATTAGCGCCCTGGGGCTGGCTATGGTCGCCGCTCTCGTGCCACAACACCTGATGGGCTTTATTCTCGGGATGTGGTTCCTGACCCAGGCAGCAGCCTTCCTGATGGGGGGTTATGTCGCGACATTCACCGCCGTACCAGAGAACATCACCGACCCGCTGCAAACGCTGCCTATCTATACCAACGTCTTCAGTAAGATTGGTCTGGTGACCCTGGCCGTAACGGTGGTGATGGCGATTATGGTGCCATGGCTGAACCGCATGATTAATACGCCGAGCACCGAGCAATAACCTTCAGTGCCGGATGGCGGCTATTGCCCTATCCGGCATTTTCACTCACTACCCTTTACGCGCGTCTATCCACTCCTGCACTTCCACCACAAAGGTGTCCGGCGCTTTGCGGTACATTTTGCGCGCCAAGTCCAGAATCGTATGCTGGCCGAGCGCTTCTTCCATCCGCTGCTGAGCCATGTCCATTACCGAACGCACACCACAAATGCCTTCACAGGCCCACTCTGGTGGATGCTCCTCAAATACCGCCAACCGCTGGCGAATTTCACGACATTCAAAGATGCGCTTATCACCATCAATAGCATTCACCACATCCAGCACAGTGATGTGTTCAGCAGGTTTAGCTAACTGGAAACCACCGCCCTTGCCTTCAATGCTGCGCACCAGACCCGCTTTGGACAGACGGGTGAAAATTTTTGCCAGATAGTCATATGGCACACTTTGCAGTTCGGCAATTTCCCGCACGCTCATATCCCTCGCGTCGCCCTTACTATCGACCATACACATCAGGCTATGAATGCCGTACTCAACCCCAGAACTGTAGAATGCCATTCTCTTATCTCAGTCAAAATTAATCTGAGTTATTGTAGCTTTTTCGTTTCACTCATTCCAGACAGCAAAGTAACCCTCTTCACAATAAAAATTTAAATACATATTTATCAAATGGATAATAAAAAACCCCACCCTTTGAAGCAAAAAGGATCTCGATCGCATTGCAATTCTTAACTACGACAAATAAAATCCGAGTAAATAATTCGTAGTCACCAGTGAGAAAACCCCAATGCGTAAACAAATTCTGATCGTGGGTGCCGGCTTTGCCGGTATGTGGGCAGCATTAAGCGCCGCACGACTGGCGGATAAACATCAGCAGGCCATTGATATTACAGTAATTGCGCCACAGCCAGAGCTGCGTGTCCGCCCACGTTTTTATGAAAGCGCCGTTCATACGCTGGTCGCACCACTGCAACCGCTGTTTGACGTTACCGGCGTCAACTTCCTGCAAGGTCACGTCGAGCAAATCCTCCCGGACTCTAAAGAGGTGAGCTGGAAAGATGCCAACGGTGACATTCATCTGCGCCGCTACGACCGCCTGGTGCTTGCCAGCGGAAGTCACGTAAACCGCGACGCCGTCACCGGTGCCGCCGAGCACGCGTTTGACCTCGACCAACTTGAGAGCGCCGCCGTACTGGAGCAGCACATTAACGATCTGGCATTACAACCGGAAAGTGAGGCTCGCAATACGGTAGTGGTCTGCGGCGGCGGCTTTACCGGCATTGAAATGGCGCTGGAATTACCAGGTCGTTTGCGCGAAATATTGGGCGCTGATGCTAAGACCAGAGTTGTCGTAGTTGAACGCGGCGCTCAGCCGGGCGGACGCTGGAGCCAGGAATTACGTGACGTGATTATCGAAGCCTCTGCTGAACTGGGTGTCGAGTGGCTGGTCAATGCGGAAGTAGAGTGCGTGGATGCCTCTGGCGTCACGCTAAAAGATGGACAGGTGATTTCTTCCCAGACAGTTATCTGGACCGTCGGCGTTCAGGCTAATAGCCTGACAGCACAGATTAACGCCCCGCGCGATCGCCAGGGCCGTCTGCATGTAAATGCCAATCTGCAGGTTGTGGGTCACGATGATATCTACGCCACTGGCGATGTAGCCTACGCCGCCACCGACGACAAAGGCAATCATGCGCTGATGACCTGCCAGCACGCCATCTTGCTGGGTAAATTTGCCGGTAATAACGCCGCGGCAGACCTGTTAAACATAACACCACTGCCATATCGTCAGGAAAACTACGTCACCTGCCTGGATCTTGGTGCCTGGGGTGCGGTGTATAGCGAAGGATGGGATCAGCAGGTGAAACTGACGCGCGCAGAAGCGAAAAAGCTGAAGGTGTCGATTGTCAGCGAGCTGATTTACCCGCCGAAGGCGGACCGCGCGGTAGCGTTTGAGATTGCCGATCCGCTGGCACCGTTTGTTTAACCCGTGATGCCGGATGCGGCTACCGCCTTATCCGGCCTACTAACGGCACCGAGCTGTAGACCCGATAAGGGCACTATAGCTGACCATCTGGCCTATGCCGTTCCCGCATAAATATCGAACCGATGCCCTTTTGTAACTACCGCGTTCGGCGTTGCCACGTCGGCCAGCGGCGGCGCGTAGTCCGGACGTTTCACCACCACTCGTTTGGTGGCTAACTGACGAGCAGGCTCCAGCAGCCCATCCGCATCCAGATCCGGCCCCACCAGCGACTGAAACACACGCATCTCTTTTTTCACCAGCGCGCTTTTCTGCTTATGCGGGAACATCGGGTCGAGGTACACCACCTGCGGACGCGGTGTGATATCGGTTAACGCCGTCAGGCTCGACGCGTGAATCAACTGCAAACGCTCCTGCAGCCACGGACCGATTTCCGGGTCGGCATACCCGCGCGCCAGGCCATCGTCAAGCAGCGCAGCAACCACCGGATTACGTTCCAGCATTCGTACGCGACAGCCTACCGAGGCCAGTACAAACGCATCGCGCCCCAGCCCTGCGGTTGCATCGACCACATCCGGCAGGTAATCGCCTTTAATGCCGACCGCCTTCGCCACCGCTTCACCGCGGCCACCGCCAAATTTGCGCCGATGGGCCATCGCACCGCCCACGAAATCGACGAAGATACCGCCGAGCTTAGGTTCATCGCGTTTGCGCAGTTCCAGATGTGCTGTCGTCATCACCAGCGCCATCAGGTTATCTTCATCGTGTTCCAGTCCCCAGCGGGCGGCCAGAACAGATAAGGCGCCGTCTCCGGCGCCTGTTTCATCAATTAAGCAGATTTTCAATTCCGCTTTACCCTAAATAATTCGAGTTGCATCAAGACAACAAGTGAAGGAATCCCTGGGAACGTACAAATAGTACGTGACCAGGGTGAGTGAGCGCAGTTGCCGAAGAGGCAGCTTGAAGTATGACGGGTAAATCAGCCTTTAATCCCGTAATGCTCCAGCATCGCATCCAGCTGTGGTTCACGGCCACGGAAGCGCTTGAACAGTTCCATCGGCTCTTCAGAACCGCCACGGGTGAGGATGTTATCGAGGAACGATTGTCCGGTTTGACGGTTGAAAATCCCTTCATCTTCGAAGCGAGAGAAGGCATCTGCCGCCAGCACGTCGGCCCACAGATAGCTGTAGTAACCCGCCGCGTAGCCACCAGCAAAAATGTGGCTGAAGGCATGTGGGAAGCGGCCCCAGGTTGGGCCCGGCACCACTGCGACCTGTTTTTTAATTTCCGCCAGCGTGTCGAGGATTTTAGCCCCTTGCTGCGGGTTAAATTCCGCGTGCAGACGGAAATCAAACAGACCGAACTCCAGTTGACGCAGAATAAACAGCGCCGCCTGGTAGTTTTTCGCCGCCAGCATTTTATCCAGCAGTTCCTTCGGCAGCGGTTCACCGGTCTCAAAGTGACCAGAGATAAACGCCAACGCTTCCGGCTCCCAACACCAGTTTTCCATAAACTGGCTCGGGAGTTCGACCGCATCCCATGGCACACCGTTGATACCGGAAACGCCCGCGGTTTCGATACGGGTCAGCATATGGTGCAGACCGTGGCCGAACTCGTGGAACAGGGTAATCACTTCATCGTGGGTAAACAGCGCGGGTTTGCCGTTCACCGGACGGTTAAAGTTACAGGTCAGGTAGGCGACCGGTTTTTGCAACGTGCCGTCACTTTTACGCATCTGGCCGACGCAGTCGTCCATCCACGCCCCGCCGCGTTTATGTTCACGGGCGTACAGGTCGAGGTAGAAGCTGCCGCGCAGCGCGTTATTTTCGTCATACAGCTCGAAGAAACGAACTTCCGGATGCCAGACGTCAACATCGGTGCGCTCTTTGGCGGTGATGCCGTAAATGCGCTTCACCACTTCGAACAGACCGTTAACGGCTTTGTTCTCAGGGAAATATGGGCGCAGCTGCTCGTCGCTGATGCTGTAGAGGTGCTGTTTTTGTTTCTCGCTATAGTAGGCGATGTCCCACGGCTGAAGCTCATCAACACCAAATTCCGCTTTGGCGAAGGCGCGCAACTGGGCCAGCTCTTTCTCCCCCTGCGGACGGGCACGTTTCGCCAGATCGGTCAGGAAGTCGAGGACCTGCTGCGGGTTTTCCGCCATTTTGGTCGCCAGAGATTTAAAGGCGTAGCTTTCAAAGCCCAGCAGCTGTGCCAGTTCGTGGCGCAGCGCGAGGATCTCTTCCATTATCGGGCTGTTATCCCATTTGCCAGCGTTCGGCCCCTGGTCAGACGCGCGGGTGGAGTAAGCGCGATACATCTCTTCACGCAGTCCCTGGTTGTCACAGTAGGTCATCACCGGCAGGTAGCTTGGGATATCCAGCGTTAACAGATAGCCTTCCTGCTCTTTGGCTTCCGCCTGGGCCTTCGCCGCAGCCAGCGCGCTTTCCGGCATACCAGCCAGCTCGGCTTCATCGGTGACTAACTTCGTCCAGCCCATCGTGGCATCAAGGACGTTATTGCTGTACAAGTTGCCGAGCTCAGACAGACGGGTGGCGATTTCACCATAGCGCTGCTGTTTTTCCTTCGGCAGACCAATACCAGAAAGCTCAAAATCGCGCAGCGCGTTATCGACCGCTTTTTTCTGTGCGGTGTTCAGGGTGGCGTAATGATCGCCATCACGCAGGTCGCGGTACGCTTTGTACAGGCCTTCATGTTGTCCAACCCAGGTGCTGTATTCAGACAGCAGCGGCAGCGTTTGTTCGTAGGCTTCACGCAGTTCCGGGCTGTTTTTCACCGAGTTCAGATGGCTAACAGGAGAGAAAATACGCCCCAGCACATCGTCAACTTCCGCCAACGGCTGGCAGAGATTTTCCCAGGTGTACGGCGCGCCCTGCGCAACCACTCGCTCAACGTTTTCGCGGCAATCGTTCAGCGCCTTAGTGACGGCAGGCACGACATGCTCAGGCTGAATTTTAGAAAACGGCGGCAGTTCGAAGGGAGTCAGCAATGGATTGGTCATTAGCGCGGTCCTGTTGAAAAGAGTGAATGAAGCGCGTATCCGGCGCTGTGCATATTAATTTGTACAATGGGGTTAAGTGTAGAGGATTTCAATGCTAACCGTGACGGAAAGACGCCCGGTGGTGCTGCGCTTACCGGGCCTACGGGTAATCTGTGCCGATCTGCTGTAAACTGTGGCAAATCGTCATTTCAGCGGAATTTCATTACCCATGCTCAGTTATCGCCACAGTTATCACGCAGGCAACCACGCCGACGTCCTGAAACACACCGTCCAGAGCCTGATCATTGAATCGCTCAAAGAGAAAGAAAAACCGTTTCTCTATCTGGACACCCATGCTGGTGCTGGCCGTTATCAGCTGAGCAGTGAGCATGCCGAACGTACCGGTGAATATCTGGAAGGGATCGCCCGTATCTGGCAGCAGGACGATTTGCCTGCCGAACTGGAACCCTACATTGGCGTAGTGCAACATTTCAACCGTAGCGGTCAGTTGCGCTACTACCCGGGCTCTCCGTTAATTGCTCGCCAGCTGCTGCGCGAACAGGATAGCCTGCAATTAACTGAACTGCACCCGAGCGACTTTCCCCTGCTGCGCGGCGAATTCCAGAAAGATGAGCGCGCACGCGTGGCCAAAGCCGATGGTTATCAGCAGCTGAAAGCAAAATTGCCGCCGGTTTCACGTCGTGGGCTGATCCTTATCGATCCACCCTACGAAATCAAAAGCGACTACCAGGCGGTGGTCACCGGTATTAACGAAGGCTACAAGCGTTTCGCGACCGGCACCTATGCGCTGTGGTATCCGGTGGTTCTGCGCCAGCAAATCAAGCGCATGATCCACGATCTCGAAGACACCGGCATCCGCAAAATTCTGCAAATTGAACTGGCGGTGCGCCCGGACAGCGATCAGCGCGGTATGACAGCGTCTGGCATGATTGTGATTAACCCACCGTGGAAGCTGGAGCAGCAGATGAACAACGTTCTGCCGTGGTTGCACAGCAAACTGGTTCCGGCAGGAACCGGTCATACCTCGGTAAGCTGGATCGTGCCGGAGTAATCGCAGCCATCGGTGGAACCTTTTAATATCAGGTATACAATCGCGAATATTTTGGCGGATGGCGTAACGCTTCTCCGCCCTACAATGAACATGAAGGAGCGGTCATGACCAAGCACTATGATTACATCGCTATTGGCGGCGGCAGCGGCGGTATTGCCTCCATTAACCGTGCAGCAATGTACGGCCAGAAATGCGCACTGATTGAAGCCAAAGAGTTAGGCGGAACCTGCGTTAACGTGGGCTGCGTACCAAAGAAAGTGATGTGGCATGCCGCCCAGGTTCGCGAAGCGATCCACATGTACGGCCCGGATTACGGTTTCGACACCACCATCAATAAGTTCGACTGGGATAAACTGATCGCCACGCGTACCGCTTATATCGATCGTATTCATACCTCGTACGACAATGTGCTGGGCAAAAATAATGTCGATGTGATTAAAGGTTTTGCCCGCTTTGTGGATGCCAAAACCATTGAAGTGAACGGTGAAACTATTACTGCCGATCATATTTTGATTGCTACCGGCGGTCGTCCGAGCCATCCGAACATTCCGGGTGTGGAATACGGGATCGACTCCGATGGCTTCTTTGAGCTGCCCGCGCTGCCGAAGCGCGTTGCGGTCGTCGGCGCAGGTTACATCGCCGTTGAGCTGGCAGGAGTGATTAACGGCCTGGGTGCCCAAACGCATCTGTTCGTGCGTAAACACGCGCCGCTACGCAGCTTCGACCCGATGATCGTCGACACGCTGGTTGAGGTGATGAACGCCGAAGGCCCGACTCTGCATACTCACGCGATTCCGAAAGCGGTCGTTAAAAACGCTGACGGCAGCCTGACCCTGCAACTGGAAGATGGTCGTAGCGAAACGGTAGATTGCCTGATTTGGGCAATTGGTCGTGAACCAGCCACTGATAACTTCAACCTGGCAGCGACTGGCGTGAAAACCAACGAAAAAGGCTACATCGTCGTTGATAAATATCAGAACACCAGCGTGCCGGGAATTTATGCCGTCGGCGATAACACCGGTGCCGTTGAGCTGACGCCGGTTGCTGTTGCCGCGGGCCGTCGCCTGTCTGAGCGTCTGTTTAACAACAAACCGGACGAACATCTGGACTACAGCAATATCCCGACCGTGGTCTTCAGCCATCCGCCAATTGGCACCGTGGGCCTGACCGAGCAGCAGGCTCGTGAACAGCACGGCGATGACCAGGTGAAAGTGTATAAATCATCATTTACCGCGATGTATACCGCTGTCACCTCACATCGTCAGCCGTGCCGCATGAAGCTGGTTTGCGTCGGTCCGGAAGAGAAGATTGTCGGTATTCACGGTATTGGTTTTGGAATGGATGAAATGCTGCAAGGCTTCGCGGTCGCACTGAAAATGGGCGCAACCAAGAAAGACTTTGATAACACCGTTGCGATTCACCCAACGGCAGCAGAAGAGTTCGTTACCATGCGTTAATCGCACTTCATGAGTGTTAAAGGGCAAAGAGGGGTTAGCTCTTTGCCCTTAGTTACGTTTCCGCTATCAGTTCAAAAGTTGCAGCAGATAGCGGATCAGCTCCAGCAACGCAATTAACGCTCCCAGAACGATGATTGCTTTATCAATCACCCGTTTTCTCCATCAGGTGGAGTGAGAATGCACCCGCTTACTCATCCATTGCCTGTCACGGGGCATGCTCCATTGTTAGATGATAACTATCTCACCCCGGCCAGAGCATCGGCCAACGGCACCACCCGTTTCGCCGATCAGGACTTAGAAAGCGTTTAGCGCGCGTCCGGAAGGGATAAGTTACAGAGCTAACTGGATAAGTATACAGTTCTTTTAATCGTAACTGCCAGCGCATTCTTGCAATAGTACCGTTAAGGTAATAGGATTGAAGCGTTAGATGATAACTATCTCACTTCGGCCAGAGCCACCAACTCGGGCTGAAGCGTAAAAAAACCGACGTGAAGTCGGTTTTTTTACGTCCGAATCAGGACCAGGGCAAAGTCTATTTACCCTGCATATATGGCGTATACACGCCGTTTAAGCTTTCGAGGAACGCCACGATATCGTCGATATCTTCCTGCGGCAGTTCTTTACCCACCTGATAACGCAGCATCAGTTTTACCGCACCGTCGAGCGTAGGCACATCACCTCGATGGAAATAAGGCGCGGTCAGCGCAACGTTACGCAAGCCAGGGACTTTTTGACGCAGCTTGTCACGTAGTTCATTAGTGACGTTCATGCGGCCAATATCTGCGGCAGTGACCACGCCGAAATTAAAGTCCTTTTTCAAACCCAATGTTGAAAGCGAAACTCCGATTTACTTTGGTATTCGCTATCGCACTGATTGTTACCA